>Ga0307517_10001344_pt1 | contig 41270 bp, 48 predicted proteins | sample 23_EM_MG_FD_194515 | JGI IMG/M metagenome (GOLD analysis project Ga0307517, IMG submission 194515) | Populus trichocarpa ectomycorrhiza microbial communities from riparian zone in the Pacific Northwest, United States - 23_EM | ecosystem: Host-associated > Plants > Roots > Unclassified | place...
ATCCTCTTTTGTCAGTCCCTTGAAGTGATCCGCCCATTCCTGAACGAGGAATTCGGCGATGAGGATGTTTCTGCTCAACCTCGCAATCCTGTCCGTCAGTTTCCAGACCGGCCACGGGTAGAGGTTTTGGTACCGCTCCGGGATTTCTTCGATGATGTGGTCGACGAGGGGTTTGTAGATTTGTTCGACATGGGAGTCGTCCGCGCCCCATGGGTCGACGGCGAGACGGTGTTTGCGAGCGAGGAAGTCCTTGAAGAGGGTCCTGTACGGTGTCTCTGGAGAGACGTAGACCATACCCTGGAATCCGATATCCTTGTATAGCCAGATCGACCAGCTGAGACGGTCCTTGGATAGACGAGAGTAAGCCAAAGGAGTATCAAGGACACCATGAGAAAGTACGAACTCTGTTGTAGATGGCGAGTTGATCCTTGAGGACGTGGATACGAGAATTGTTGATCTCTTCAGTGGCATCACCCTCGTACTCTTTTCTAGCATATACGGGACCCCACTCCCCGTTCCACACACACAATCCACGCTTATCCAACCACTCCCTCTTCCTCCTATACGCCTTGATCAATGCCCTGACCTGGTCATCGCTACCAACATACGTCTCCGGTGAGGAAGGGAACCCGAACCGAGAGTAATCGTGAACAGAGTACGACGTGTTCTCCCACTTCCTCACATACTCGTCACCGAAGTGTGTGAAATCGGATGCGAAGGTGTTTCCGTCCAGGAACAGGATGTGGTGAGCGTCGATCTTCCTGATCGCGTCGTAGAGACGATCGTAGTACTCGACGAGGCGAGTGTGCTTGGGTTCTGTGGGTTCGTTTAGCGGGTTGTAACCGGCGATCCATTTGTTGTCTTTGTAATGGGCGGCGAGCTGTTCCCAAAGCCAGACGGCTCGATCCTGGTGGTCCTTGTGGTTCCAGAAATTGGCGATGTGCCCTCCGTGATCAGAGTGCCAGTCTGTATTTTGACCGCCAGGGGCGGTGTGCAGATCAAGAATGGTGTAGATGCCATGTTGTGCGCAAAGGTCGATCACCCGATCGAGGTGCTTGAATCCCTCTTTCTTGAGAACTCGGGGGTTCTGGTCATCTGAGAGATTAGTTAGCATACCAAGTCAGATCACAGATGACGGTGGGGTGGTTAGCACCTTCGAAGTGATGGTAGTTGAATGGGAGACGGATGCAGTTGAGCCTTAGGCCCTTGAAGAAAGCAGCATCCGCATCCTGGAAGAACGCCTCAAGGAACTACATCATGCCAAAGTTCAGTTCCAAGTGGATAGAAGCCCTGTCTGTCAGACCTGATCAAAGAAATACTCAGAGTTTTCCTTTCCAATGGTCTCAGCGAGGGCCTCTCGGATCTGGAACTCACACCCGGGATACCCTAAACAAACGATCAGAATCCCCAAGAGGGGAGGCACGATTTTTCGTGGGGTGCTTACCGCTGATGAAGTTCTCCATGCTATCGAGGTTAACCCCCAGAAAATGTGAATTTCGATAGGCGCAAACGGGGGTAACGAGACACCCACTTCATCCATCCGCCGAGACCGGCGCCACGGAGGATGACCTCCTTATCATTGCTATCGACAATTTTGGTGCCCGATACTCTGAGGTACGAAGTCATGGGACGAAACTGTCGTTAAGAGCTAAAAGATACGTGAGGGAAAGGGCGAACTTTGGGTGAGCTCACTCCTGGAGCCGAAGATTACCACTCGCCAGCATCGGTTGTGCGGACCGGGCCGGCGAGGCTACCGGAACAGAATTGCTCAAATCCTGCTGAGTAGTCGGTCACGGGGGTTAACTACCGGGTCGCTGCGGTGAGTTACCGGGGTAAGGACTTGTGGTGGTAGACGACAGCCCCGCTGATGGAGCTGGTCCGCGCTCATCTGATGTAAGTAATTTTGGGGTGATCGTGTGGGGAAACAGCAGACAGTCACTAGTCACGTCTCTGGGACACCCTCGGAGTACCAGTTCTCACGAACAGAGGCGGTTTGTCGTTCACTCAAATGTGGCGGATATCAGATGAGTATCTCAGATTCGACAAGGTTACATATTACGAGTACGTATACATGATCAAGTTCCATATACACATGACAGATGGTGTTGTTACAAGATGAGATATGCAGCGTGCAAGCGAAGAAGTTTCCAAGTGTTATTTCTCAAAACACGTGTGTGGGAACAAAGGCGATGGAATCGATGGGGTCTGGTAATTCAAGTCGAACGGACGGATACGTATACGTGGTCCTCGAGCCCGGCCGCTGTTGACCCGGCTTTGTGTCATGCATTACGAAATTTGGGGAGACGATCCGGCGTCCCCGAGGGACCTGTGCGATCTGCGGACCGTAACCGTGAACGGGGGTCCGAGGGGCAACGTCGGATTCCGACGAGGAAGAAGATTCATCCTCGCTGTCGCTCCAGTCCGAGTCGTCATCAAAGTCGAATGTGGGCGATCGACGTGTGGGGTCTCCTACACGGGATTGATATCGATGATGATGGTATGTGTGGGGTGGAGTGGGACGGGTGGTGGCCAGAAGGAGGTTGTGCTGCGCGAGAATATCAGACTCGCGCAAGGAAAGATCCCAGTCGATGACATCGAGGAATTCCCGTTCAACGCGGCCGACATCGCGCTTGCCAAACATTCCGGTCCACGCTGCCCAATAGGTATTCTTCGGCGATGTATCGTTTACATACTAAACGGGTAATCGATCGGCATATCAGCAAAAAGAAACCACCCTCCACAGTAAAATCAAGACTGACCTTCGAGGCAACGACCAAAGCCCCAAGAAAAATGCGCTCGCAGGCCCACTGCTCCAATTCGATGAACAGATGTGATCTTGATCGCTCGATGTATACGAGAGCCACCAGAATGACGGGTAGCGCCACTTGGGATTTTTGGATGACGCCTGTGACGAACTCTGCGAAACTTGTGCGGAGAGTGGATCTGGGGCTCCTTCGACCTCTGATATCGGAGGAAGACCCACGGCCCATCGCGTAGTCGACAGCGTCTGTTGTGCAACGAACAAAATGTTCTGTCAAAAAACGCGGCGGTTAGCTTGCCTTACGGGAGAAGTGATGATTGGATGCCTACTGACCGGTGACATGGCGATCAACTTTCGTGTGTGCCAAAGCGTAGAGGAGGGAAGAGGAATGGTAGGCTGGATGGAGGAGAGATGCGGGGTGGAGGAAAGACATTGTAGGGGGGGGAGTTAGATGGAAATCGGAACCGGTACGGCTGGACTTTTAAAAGCAACCCATGCGGAGGAGAACGTTAGCTCCTCGGTGCGCGCTCCGCGATTGGGAACGCTGGGAGAAAAGCGGTCACCGGGCGAGTCATACTGATTCCTCCGGGGGATGCGGGTTATCCATCTAACACTGAGCGCATTATCCGATTGGCACGGACGATCCTGGATGTACGTGCGCGGCTATCTCCGACCTGCACACTCACAACACACAGCATATACAATGTAATCATTAGCAACGAATAAGTACGTACGTACATAGCAATCTCCTGATAGAAAAAACGGCGACAAAAACAATCCGGAGAATGCACAGCAGATATCCAAAGAAACGCCCAGATCAGCCATGTGGATGAATCTCGGGTGGCATGAAGACCGGTTGTGAGCGCCTGCTCTTTGGCTGATAATCGTGCTCTTTCACTTTGTGTCGGTGTAATCCCGCTCGGTCCGCAAACCCCCGTTGGCAGAACGGACATTCGTAAGGTGTCTCCCCCGTGCTATATAAACAAAAAAAAGCCAGGTTACCGACCAACATCCTTCCGCATGCCGTTTCTCAAAAGAAACACTTACTGTGTGTTGATGTGCGTCTCCAAACCCGAGTTGCTCGGAAAGCATCTCTGGCAATGAGTGCACTTGAAAGGCCTGAGAATCAAACGCACCAGAGCCGATTTCAGCGAATCCGATCCTCGGCAATAATATGGAATTTAAGCTCACCTGATTTTCAAATGTACAGCCTTTATGTGCCGTGTAACAAGATGTCGCTTATCCCCGCGCTGACCGCAGGGTCCCTCTTCGCCTGGAGCGGTGTACGTACACCGGTACTTTGAGACCCCAAGCTTCTCAACATATTGATCCCAGGGATTGCCTTCGCCGGTCGCGGCAGAAGTAGATGCAGGCGATCCCGGAGAACCCTTTCCTAAAGATCCCTCATCGTCATCGTAACTCGTAGCCGACAACAGATCGCTGCTGGAAGACGCGTAGGATGGAGACAGTCGACTACTTCCACCGCGTGCTTCGTATCTGAAGGGGTTTTATTCAGCCTGAAAACAGTGTAGGAGACGGGGGACTGGATTACCTAGGCATCGAGCTCCTTCTTTCTGGCTCAGGGCGAGGTCTAGAGAGCGAAACAGATAAGCAACGAACGGACTACCGAACTCACCCACTCACGGTGATGCATGCGTTGGTGTTGGCATATCATCGGAACCCCGAGGGGGGCGATGTAGATCGATCTCTGATGCGCTGGATTTGAGTGTTTTCGGTGGTGGTTGATATGCGACTAGCAACTGGTCCGTAATAGGGCTCATCTGAGATGCTGCAGTAAGGCCGCCGGCAAAATACGTCGCTGTTGCTGTCGATTGACCCAACAATGGTGTTGATGCCGACGGGGGGGTGGACGATCGGGACGGGGGACGCGAGCTTGAGAACGTTCTTTCAAGTTAGGAACGTCGATGTACGGTAAGTCCTCGTGGGAACGACTCTCACCTTGGGTTAGATCTGAGATTACTTTCACGGTGCTGCAGACTAAGTGCTGGATGCGTCGTGGTCGGGTATCGGGGATGCGAAAGTTCATGCCGATCTGTCATAATGGCTGCGAGGCGTGGCGGGCGAGGCTGTGACGTCGGAACAGTCGTCAGCTCATCTCTTTCGCCGTGAATCGTCAGCCTAGAGTAACAGATGGTGCGTTAGTTCATCGTTTGGTCCACGGAGTGGCTCAAATGGGGGAGAAAATGGTCACGACCCGTGGTCCGCTTTAAGGGATGAGGTTCCAAAACCCTGGTCCCTCGAATCGCAGGCTAGACCCGCCTGAAAGGCCGATCTGGGTATTTAAACATTACTCGCCTCGCTAGTTCCATCGAATGTCCTCGAGAGGTCTCGATATCCTGAAGGGGGGGTTCTCTGCGGGGATGCATAGGGTGGCGTAAGGGGAGGAGGGCGGAAAGGTGTTGTGGCGTAAGGTGCTTGACCAACTCGACGGGTTTTTAACCTGTACAAGTCACCCACAATCGCCATGTGTAGTGGTCGTGTTAGCCGTCAGGAACACTTTTCGATTAGATAAGATGATTGAGAACCTTGAGCCCTTTTGTTAGGCCCGGGGGTGCTTTGAGAGTCGGGGGGAGGTGGCCCGCTTTTCGGACTGTGTGGTCGTTGATCCGGCGGGCTTTAAAAGTCCTCTAGAGGGCAGCTGGCACCACGGGGAGAGAGGGGAAAGGGCCAAAGTAACACGGTCAATTCGAACGGATTGTTCGGCGGCCAAGCAAAAGCCCAATGTACGCCCACAAACCCATTTTGGCAAATGGAAAGAGAATGAGTGTCCCCTCACTTCGATTTCGGATTGAGTACTGACAAAAGGATCACTAGAACGGGGGCAATGGGCCCGTTTAGAACTAGTGGAATGAAAAGGCGTAACTGGCGACTATACGGGGTCTCTAACGGTTTCCAGAAGGTCTTGTTGTGCTTGAACGATCAAATGCCGGTTAGCCGTGGGTGAGGGTGAGAAGCGACACCGCCTTTTCTTGGATGATGCCCGCCGGCTCCACGGTTTCTGGTTACCCAATTGACACGCCAGTTCAGTGCTTGGTAGGTCTACAGTGTCCCTAAGTTGTATGGCTGGCGCTAGGCCAACTTTGAACGGTACACGGGATCCTGCGACGTGTACCCAGAATGTATTGGATCCAACTGCCAATAGGGAACAGCAAATAAATTGCTGCTTTTGTGGGGTTGCTTGCCGGATGAAACCTTTTCCCATCAAGCAGCGGTTGACTGAAGGCGACCGTGGATCAAAATGCGGCGGCACAGGTCACCGTCAGCCACGCCAATACAGTACGTAAGGGGACCGCTTACATACCGTGCAGGGACGATCCAAGGCTATTTGAAACGGCGAGCCATGGAAGAGGGAGAGGTCGCGCTTCCTCGGGAGGCCAAGGAGTCTCCAAGTCACTTCAGAACGGTGCTAATCTCCTTGCTCCGACGAGGGGAATTCCATGACTGAATAGCAAGAGTACCATTCGTGGGCTTTCATATCAGGTCCACCCTCTTTTTAAAAACCACCGAACGTCAGAAAGTAGGTGGCCGTGATGAGACAAAGCCGCGTTATGAAGGGGTTGGGAGGGTCAAGAAATACCCGAGATGGAACTAGGCCCTCCTTGTCACCTGAGACCATTCACACTCCGATAACAGTGTGGGCGCACAGGGGGCAGATCCGTTGATAGAAACTTTGCCAGGAGGTCAGAGTGTCTTCTGTTAGCAGTCCAGACACAGTAAGGAGGTTCGAGGGCCTCCGAAGATCCAACGCCACGCCGCGGGACGGCGGAGAGGGGACAAAGCGAGGGCGGGAAAACCCGACACATCAATGTTCCTTCCTCATATGGCAAGGCGCGGCCACCCCGAGCCGACGAACTGCACTTGCAGGAATCCCAGTAAGAATGGAGACGAGGTAAATCCCATAAATTCAGGATTGAGGGTGTACGGGGTCCTGGGAGACGTCCAAGATGTACAATTTGCCTACGTAGCATTGCACACTCGTGTGTGTTCTTCGTCAAATGGCACGTTGCAGATCGCGTTTCAAGTTCGAAGAACAAGTCAACCGTTGAACGTTCTGAACGGTGATCGCTGCCACCTGAAACCTGACCACTGAAGGACGTTTTCTTTTAGAACCCCAGGCGAGGCAAATTATTGAAAGATTCCAGTGCGGTCGGGATGCCGAAAGGAGTGGTTCCTGCTCCAGGTCTAACCATTCGCAATTCCTGACTTACTTGTTGGTTAGCCAGGGGGCTAAGACGCGCGTGTATGGCTACATCTGGAGACGTACGAGAGGCGGCGTTTGAAAATGTGAAGGCCGATCCTCGGTTGTTGCCAGCCTTCGGATGACTTTCACCCGCGGGAATAAATTACCAATTTGACCCCACCTTCACCACGATGTACGATAACCCTGCTAGAGCACAGAACCCCCGAGACTCCGGGGGAGGTGGGAAGGTCGTGTTTCGCCTCGCTCTGGGCCATTGACCATGGGAGCCGTGACCCTCCTGATCGATGACGTTTGAACGACGGGTAGGACTGCAGCAACCCGTCTATGGAGCAAGTACGTGACGATGGTACATTAGGAAGTGGGAAGTAGAAAGTGTAAAGGGCCCAAAGGCGACGAAGGTATGAGCGAGACTGTACTAAAAATACATGCCAGAAGAGACGATAAACGTAGATGCTGGGCTTGGTGTTCTTGTCTGGCCATGGTCATAAATTGTAACTTTGTATGTCGGGCCACATCATCGTCGCCTGGTGCCCCCACCAGGGCCTTGGTACGGGCCATAGTCGGGGGGTGGTCGAGTCGCTGCGGAGGAGTTAGATGATCAGCGTGATTTCCACGCAGGGGGGACAATGGGAAACATACACCGTGGGGGAGGGACCGTGGGGGACCTTGGTCGGTTGACGTTTGGAATGACGGCGTTCCTAAAAACTTGTAACAGGTCGTCCGTTCTAAACACTGGACCTGTAACAATGCATGCGGTGTTCAGCACCGGTGGTAAACAGTGGATATGAGGTTGACACCTACCATCAAACCTTGACGGTTCGGGCAATGTGCCGACAAACCAAGAGACGATTGGAGGCAGTGTGACTGATGGCTTCTCCTCCTCTTTCTCCTTCTCGTACGACCGCCTCGAGGAGGGATCTTTCTCTCGTTCTCTATCCCTCTCCCACGGCGGCGGAGATCCATATCGTCGACGGGTAGGCTCCCGCCTATCACGGTCTCTATCTCTTTCCCAGTCTCGATCCCGGTCTCGATCCCTGTCACGGTCTCGTGGGGCTGGGGAGATGCGTTGACGTTTGTGAGATGCGTAATCTCGCTCATCTCGCCTCCTACTTGATTCCGGCGAAGGAGGGCGCTTGCTCGTAGCAGTAGCTGTGACATTGATACTGTTCTCGACTTTGACAGAAGCGTTTGTAGCTGTAGAATTTTGGCGGATGAGTGCCACGCCGAGATCACGTGACGCGATGGCATCAGTGCCGAGGTAAGTGTGTCTCTGGGCGAATCGCTTGAGCGGCGGGTCTGCGTCGTGAAAGTTAGAATACGGTATCGATGCAGACGCTATGACATACCGTTTGGATAAGCTTCAGCTATTCGCTTCTCAAGTTTCTGAGCTTCCTCAAGGTGTTCAAATTGATAGACGTATCGTGCCCATCTCTCCCACAGTGGACGCGCCTTGTCGCCACTGAATCTTCCTATAACACCTTCAAATAGTGCTCTGGCATCTAGGACGTGTGTTAGTATCGACGAGAGCCAAAAGTAACTGAGGAACCCAACTTGTTTCGTCGTTTATCGAGATCAAGAATCCCAGGTAGCGCAACACAAAGTCAATCTCGTCTGGGAAGATTTCAAGACCTTTCTCAAAGATTCTGGTTGCAACGGTGGCAGCCCCCGTACAGTGGTATTCCATGAGTGCTGCGGCCTCATAGACCTCCCACGGTGTCCAACGATCTTTCCTGGCCTGTTTGAACGCGTTTCTGAACGACTGGAGGTTTTCCGCTCGGTTACAGAACCTCATGTACATTATGATAGCCAAACCATATTCGGTGCGCCGTTCCGCTAGTTCCTTGGACTTCGGCTTCGGCTTTTCTTCGGTTCCTTGGGATGATGTTTGCGTGGTCTGAGACGCGTTGATGTCGGGAGTATGGTCGCCGTTAATACCGTTTGTTTGCGAGTCGAGGGAGTTGTTCGCTGATGATGGGGCCGAGCCGATGCGGACCTCAAGGGATTCCAACTCACGACGAAGGACCTCAAATAATTTCTCATACGTTGAATGAACCTCAGAGAAGTTGCCCGCAATCTCTTGCGTCTCCGCGTATTCAAAGTTCAACAAGAAGCTGGACAGGGTAAGAAGGGGGCTACCGGTGCGAGCAAGGTAGTGAGCGTACCTAGCAGGGTTGGCCTCAATGCCAGCTTTCAGTATTCGGACCGCTTCCTCAGTCTTGCCAGCGTTATTTGTCCAGACGAACGCCAGGTACCTGGTGGTGGGCAGTGAGAAGAAGTTGACGTGTCGTAGAAACGGGCTTCACTGACCATACTTCAGTAAAGTACCGCATCCGAATCACTGCTTTTCGGTACACAGCCTGCACGCGTTGGATGAGGACGCCCTTGTCCTTCTCGTCGAGTTCCAGGGGGTTGCCCTCTTCCCACTTGAGGTACGCTTTCCAAGCCCCAACGAGAGCACGCTCGTTTTGGCTGAAGGTGGGAACACGTGGAGGGACAAGTGGCGGTTGCCCGTTATGAGATGGTTGTGACGGGAACAATATTTTCATATGTTTGTCCATCCCACGTAACACTGCACGAGCTTGCATATGGGCTGGGGAGAGGTCACCCATAAATTTCTTAGCCTTTCGGGAGAATATCGGCTGAGATCATGTGCAAGGCTTAATCAACGGGAAAAACGCGTACGGTGATCCTGTTGAGGTTGTTTTCGAACGCTTCAAGCTCTTGCCATAGTTTATCGACGCCCTCAATGGGGATCTGGACGACACGGTGGTATACTTTTCGCAACGCGTCCATTTTCTGCTGATCTTCCCATGTCGTGTTGGCCTAAATCATGCGGTTGTGGTCAGTCTAATCTGTTCAGTCGGTGTTCGATCAAACAAAGGTCGGGCGAGGTCTTGACATCAAGTCGACATGTCGAAATGAAGAGGCGGGGGAAGTGAGATTGCGAATTCACAACGACGCCGGGACGCGATGATTGATTTGAAGGGTTTATCGTCGTAACAAAAGTTGCATACCTCTCCCGACTTGATGAATTGGATGTAGTCGATCCAAATCTCAGAGCTGTCTTTGTCTTGGCCGACATGGCTGAGCGTAAACTCGTACGCCATTCTGACTTGTTCTCGCTGACTGGGGTTCGTGTTGACACGTCGGACAAAGGTCAAGTAAAACTTCCAGAGGTCGACGCATGGGGATGGTATCAAGAAACGTTTGAACAACGTCTGTACAAAGGCGAAAGAGGGTGGGTTAAGGAAGTGATTAATGTAGCGAATTTGAGCGCTAGACTATTGGAGATGGCAAGGGTATTCAATATCGAGTAGTAAGGGACGCGGGGGAATAGTTTACGCACGGTGTTGGGGTAGGTTTGAAGAAGGGCCTCGTAAGTTTCCTTGATTTTTTCGAGGTCACCGGAGTCTTCAGCGAGTTCAACGAGTTTCAACCAGCCGTCTGGATTCAACGGAGATTCGCGGAGCTGAGCGCGAACAGTGTCCCATTCGGACTGGGGCGCATCGGACTGCTCGATTTTCGTGCCAGGGATTGGAGGCACCGGGGTCGTGTCCACCGACGGAACAGCGGGCGTGGTGGTCATGTCGAGAACCTTGTAAAGTTACGATGTCACCAGTGTGATGGATGTAACACCCTAAATTTGTAATGGTTTGTAGTCGATTAGCTTCCGTTCAGTATGAGTTTACAAATTTTGTAGTTGGGTTTGTTTTTGTTTGTAGCGACGTCGACGCGAATTCGTAGTCGATCGTAACAAAAGAAAGTGATTGTAGTCCCTCACTACAAACGCGTAGAAAGTCGGATCGGAGGCATCGCGCACCGGACAATAATCGATTGGTCGGACCGCATGATCCCTAGTTGCGAGACAGTTAATGAGGAGAGGTTCAAGACAGATACGATTTTCGAGCGTGGACTTATCTATAACGTTCAGGGCGATGTATAGGATACGTACAGACTATAGTTTGTCATGAAACCGGGATAAGCAGGATTTGTTGATATTTGGAATCTTGACACCTTGTCCCAAGATCGCTCAAGGCGGCCACCCTCGTCTGCTTCTTCCCCCTCCCCCTCACCTCATCCCGCCGGCCCTTTCGCATACAGCGACTGGCCTCGTTCATTCATGGCCGCTACAACTCAATCCTCCCTTCGTTCTTCTATCCCTAATTATCACGCTCATCAGAGCAATAATACTGCCGTCGCCCATTCCCAACTACCTCCCCACCATCAATCCAACCAACCGAGGAGAAATTCGTCATCGAAGCAGAAGTTCCTTCTCGAGTTCTCCCAATGCCTTGTGGACTTCGTCGTTCAGCTTCTTCCCACCATAGAAGAGCTCGCCGTCAAGGAGGATGTTCGGAAGTTGTTGGAGAGGCTCATCCGCACAATAGAGCCGGAGAGTCGTCTCCTATCCTTTGGTAGCACTGCCAATGGCTTCAGTCTCAGGAATTCAGGTCCGTCCACCCATAATCTCTCCGCATTCGTGTGTGGCGGCGTTGTTGATACATCCATCCCAGACATGGATCTCTGCTGTTTGATTGATTCCGATGAGCGTACTACGGCCTCTAATCTCGTAACGCTGCTTGGAGATCTCCTAGAACGAGGCAAGGCGCCCAGAGCTAGCAGTCCTCTCCGCGTCGCTCATCTCATCACTCTCAGAAACCAAGTTTCACGTCAAGCCGTTGCCTCATGCTCGGATACCTATCGTCAAACTGACCCTCGACCCGTCGCCAGGACTGCCGTTTGGCATTGCTTGCGATATCGGCTTTGAAAACAGACTCGCGCTGGAGAATACACGTCTGCTCATGTGTTACGCCATGATCGACCCTGCCAGAGTTCGAACCATGGTGCTCTTCCGTACGTCCGCCTGTTCCTCGTCGCCTCTCCGAAAACGCTGAAGATGTCGCTTGCACAGTCAAAGTCTGGAGCAAACGGAGGTAAGTGATGTCGAGTTCTCCCGCGTTTCGATCTCACCCGCTCCTTCCAGGAGGATCAACTCACCTTATCAGGGAACCTTGTCCTCATACGGCTATGTTCTGCTAGTTTTACATTTTCTTATCCATGTAAAGAACCCTCCTGTACTGCCAAACCTGCAGCAGATGTCACCCATTCGGCCAGTCTCCAAGGTATTCCAAAGGTTTTCCGATGCTACGGCCTGAGTCACTCATCCCTTGTAGGAGGAGACGCACCTAAACGGGTTTAACATCTGGTAAGTCCGAGATTCCACCGTAAACCCGACGCCTGCCCATCTTATGCCCAAGGTTTTTCGACGACATCGAGTTGCTGAGGCAACGGTGGCAATCAGCAAACACCGAGACCGTGGCTGAATTGTACGCATATCGCCCATCTTTACCCTGGCGCCGCCACTCACACCCTGCTGATCAGGCTCATCGACTTTTTCAAGTACTTCTCCCGCGAGTTTTCATATGGCCTGGGGGTGGCCTCTATCCGCGCTGGACTGCTGAAGAAGGAGAGCAAGGGCTGGTCAACTGAAGTAAGTTTGGCTCCAACCTGTCCGTATCCCGGTGCTCACTGTATCAGCCTGATCCAATAACTGGTCGCGAACGGAATCGATTCGCAATTGAGGTAGACTCTCCGGCGCCGCTTTTGTCCAACCTGCTGAACAGTTCGCGAATTAGGATCCGTTCGAAACAGACTTCAACGTCGCCAGATGCGTGACGAAAGAGGGCCTTTTCATGGTCAGTCGAAATCCCTTCGGTTTGGTTTCACCGTTGACATGTGCCTAGATTCGCGGAGAATTCATGAGAGCCTCTCGTGTTTTCTCGGCTCGTCCGGAGCGCGCCATTTTGGCCCTTGCTCAATTGTGTGAAGAACGCAAGGATGATGAAATTGTCCAACCAGATGGTTCGAACCAGACTAGTCCATTCATTCCCCCGCGGATGTCGCCGGTACCTGCCCAAACCCCATACCCAGTGGGAAGCAGCCCGGCAAGACTGAATGCGGACGCCGCCCCGCACGTCCCACAGTTCGCTCGCAATCTTGCTCACCAACAGCAGGCCGTCCCACAACGGTTGCCTACACTCCTGGAACACGCCACCGCAAATCATCCCAATTGGAATAACTCCGCGGAAGCTCCCAACGTGATCCGATCGGCTTATGCAGGTGGACCAGATCGTGCCTATCCACCCAATGTTGTTCATAGCGTTTCTAACGATGCTTCATCGGACACGAGCGACATCATCACTGACGATGAGATGATGGAAGCCTTCCTCGACTCTGTTGATGATGTCCGATCTTACATGGACGAATCCCCCGAGTTCACTCGAGCATCTAGCCCCGCGAGCTCGCAACCACCCGCGTCTTTACCTACACCACCTGACACCGACGACATCCCCAAATCTCCTTCGCAGGTTCTACTTGACAACCACCTTGCTGATGCTCCCGGTTCCAAGCCGAACAACTCTCCGCTCGGACCTGAGCCTACACCCTTCCCACTGATCCACCTTGAGCCTCCGCAACCCGCACACGTCACACCGTCAAGAATCGATACGGTCAAACGGGTGACATCCGAACTTACATCTTTGTCTGCTCTAACGATACCTTTTGGATACACGTATTCTTCCCCTTCATCTTGTGCATATTTCCACCGCCAATCCGCATCGCCATCATCCTCCCCCCACATCTCAAACCCCAGTGATCAAAGACAACAACAATCTTCTCAATGTCTCTCCCATCATCAATCGCCACAAACTGTATTCTACGAAACAACTGGCCCAATTCCTTTCAAGCATTCCAACCACATTAATCATCTCAATCACGGCAACAACGGTGAACCTGCCATAACATATCCCTACCATCATGCATATTATTTGGCCCCCCACTTCCATCTGCAGCTTGAGCAGCCTCCGCAACGGCAGCAACGTTACGAGGGGTCAATACCAGGTCCCTCTCGACAATCCGCCTTCGACGCCGGAGGGGAATCGATGTCGGTGAATAGCCTTCCTCAGCATGTTCTGTCGGCTCGGAAGAGGAATTCGCGGCGGGGCAGCATGTCCGATGGGTCTAGCGGGAGAATGTCTTGGAGAGAGGCCAGTGGGAGCACGAACGGGAACACCAGATCCAATACGCCGACGACCAGCTCGATGACGCCGCCGCAGCACCCCAGATCCTTGTCTAGAGAGGGTTCCAATTTATCACGGCCGTCGTCAAGAACGCAACACAGTCACTCAAATTCTAGTGTGACTGTAAAATCTGGGGCTAAGCAGCATCAACATGGTGGACATGGGCAAGGTGTCCAACAACAACAAACCCACCGCTTACGCAACGGCCCAGTCCCACCCTCGCCCGTCGTCCACCAGGATCCCCCGTCACCTTTTTCATCTCCCTTACAACAGCAACACAAACCGCCATCCCCCTCAACCTCTATGCCTCACCTTCGGAAAGACCCCAGGAATTCGCCGTTCTCGGGAACTCACTTGAATTCTCCTCGAAGGGGTCCTTCGGGTAAGCTCTCCCATCCCCAGGGTGACGTCTCCTTCAACGACGAGGTCTCGGATGTAGCGTACAACTCGAGGACAACAGGATCGCCTTGTGCGAGCGTATCAAACGGGAGCGTATCAAACGGGAGCGCAACTACTGGGAGCGTCATTGACTCCTCGCCTGGTTCTATATCATCTACCTCGAGCTCACTCCAGTCTGCCTTCAACAGGTCGATGACCGACGACCCTGGGTTCGAAGTTGTTTCGCCTTTGCAGTCGAGGATCGGGCGGTTACCTTCTTCGCAGCACGGGTGTGTAGTAAGGAGGAATGTGGATGGGGGTGCCAGTGAGGGCTATCGTATGATGCGACAGAATCTGCAGGACTTGAGGGCACAGAAGGAGAAGGGTGGGATGGAAGATTGGCAGACTTTCCGGGGCGGAGGGGGTGACCATGCGGGTGTGCAGCAAGGTGGGGATGGACAAGTGCAGCTGGAGTCGGAAGAGAGCACGAGGATAATTCGGCAGGCATGGAAGGAGTATCAGGCTCGTAGAGTGGTGGAGGGGAACGGGGTGGTGTACCATCAGCCCCAGATGGGGATGACAGTAGATTTGGAGGGGAGGAAGATGTTGGCTGTTGGAGACAAACACGGGAAGAAGTGGTAGACGGGCCACGCTGGTTCAACAACGGTTTATCCTCCCTCCCCCTTCTGCCTTGGACATTCTGCTTCGATTTTCGATTTTCGCTTTTGGCAGACTTTTCTCGGTGCATTCTCAGTGGTCACTCTGGCATGGCGAATTGCGAGCTACCAAACGAGCTCCAAGGCTTGTGTTGCTCATACGCGGACCACGCCGTATACCAGGTCTTTTGAACAAATGTTTCACCTCGTATGTGATCTTTTAGATGTGTCTCTGTACTCTTCCTCCCCCTTCCGACCGGCCCTGCCTGTCTCCCATTCTTTCGACTGTCCCTCCTATCCTTGCTCCCCCCTTCTCTCCCTGAAACCCCACGGCAGTTGGTTTTCGATATCCGATGTACAATGTTGAACCTGGCGCTCCATTGTATTACGGACTTTCCTTCGTTCATAGGTCAGCCCGTACATACACTTTCGCGCGCATCACAATGTGGACGGAGAACATTCGTTCGGATTACGAAATGTGAAGAGTACTTGACACGCTCTTCCAAGAAAGATCGTGAAGTCTTTCTAAGACGCTGATGGGATTTTGATGAAATTACAAGCAGGGGCTGATGAGCAAAACAGAGATAGCGAGGTAGGATGTAGGGATAAGCTAGCGACACAGAGAGCAAGCGAGAAATTGGAATAATAGACCCTGGAATTCCCTCAAGGACGGGGCTGGGATATATGGCAACCCAGTTGGAGAACAACGCCGGAATGTCACGGCGTAATAAACGGGCGGGTGATGAGCTGATGATGGGAAAACCACCGTTTGCTATAATGGCTTGACAAGGAGAAAACGACTGCATGATATGACAATGTAATGGTGAGGGGGAGGATTGGAATTCAAACGATACAGTGATGATTGATAAAAGTGATTCAAACCAAAATAATAACAGGAGGGAAGAAAAACGGACACTGGATGTAAGGAAGAGGGTGGAGCCTGGACGTAATAAAGGGATGGAAGAGGAGACACCACCTGAAGGGAGACCATCTACAAACAAAGCACATGGAAGAAGGTATAGCGGACCCAAGGTGGAAAGAAGTTTCATGATTTCAAACGTTGGACCAGTAAAGTAAGTATGGTAAGGAAGGAGAGAAAGACCTTGGCTCGTAAGAGAAAAAAACTGGAACACGATGCTTAGACCGTGGCACGTTTGACCATCTAAGCAGAAATAGTCATCAAGGAGCACACGGATAGTTTCAAATCGGCCTACCTCTCGTGCCCAACGCATTGTTTGCTTGTTTTCTGGTGGGCAGCGCCTGCTCTTGAGCTCGGCGGCAACCCAGTCTTGTAACAAGAGAGGCTTGATCTGGGCCCCGAAGATATCCGCCAGGTCTCCAATGATGCCGTAAGCCAATCCGTAGACCGGGTCACCGTGGTTGTCGTCGAGGAGAGCAGCCTTGACCAACTCGAGGATATCCTGTATATGGGGTTGCAACAGCCGTACTAAAACGGAATGAGTGACGCGTTTCGTCAACCGACCGGATGGCATACCCTGGTCTGTTCCCTTGAAAGCAGTGATGATACCCGTGTATGCCTCGAGGATACCTTCTCTGAGAACGCTCAAGTAGTCCTGAAGCTCATAGTCCAGCTAAAGGGGTGGGGTGTGTCAATGCCTTCCTCTGGACCCACATGCGTGCACGTACTGGGTTAGGAGTGATACTTCCTGCCTGACGGAGAACATTCATGGTGTGATCAAGGTAACCCTCAAAGGCCGGGCCAATAGCCAAAGCAATATCACCGAAACACTCCAGGATGGGAATTTTGGCATCGCGGTTCAAGGCATTGCTTTGCAGGTTCTCAGACAACAGCTGCATGAAGCCAGCGGAGTATTCCTTCGTCTTTTCGCCCAATGCACGGGAGATGTCTCCAATGATTCCGACGGCGATCGTGCAAAGCTGGCTGTCCTCGTGTGCCTTGAGAGCTGGGAATAGGAACTGAAGGAATGCAGTAATGTATGGCTCGAAGTCCTGTTCCAAAGACGAAGCAAGGGTTCCAACGACAAGATAAGCGTCCTCCAACACGGTCGAAACCTTTCCAACCAACGAGATCAATTGCAGAACCAAGGTCATGATCCTGTCAGCATTTGGCTTAATGTCGTGGCCGAACTTGCGAATAATACTCTGCGCGTGACTGTCACTAATCGCAAACCACTGACCTGTCCGAAAAACTCACGATGAGGACACTGCAGAAGTTGCTCTGGAGGTCGTTCCAGTTGTTGCGATCGTCCATTCCAAGAATTTGATTCTTTTTAGGCGAATATAAGCACAGGTTCCCGAACACTTGTGATCAAATGACTCACATGTACGGAGATAAGATGTTCCATCCTTTGAAGGATGATGAGCGAGAGATTTTCGATTTGCGGGCGGGTCTCCGCAGTGCTATTTGTGACCCATGTGGCAAGACACTCGTATGCGGCGGTTCGGTAGTTGGCCTCGTTGTTGGCACTCTCGGTCAGACGAAGTAAAGCTTGGATCACGCCTTCGTAGTATGAAGAGATCGTGAACTCGGAGTAAGCACCCATTCCTTCGGCCAAATTCTGAAGACCCCAGCAACAGTTTGCAGCAATCCTTGGGCTGTCTTGGAGACCACCGACGAAAGCGACGACGAGATGCGGTAGGTGGACATCCGGTTGGATCGTCTGAACGAGTACATCGCAAACTTTGCCCAAGGTCCAAGCGACGGAGTCCTTGACTTGAAGATTTGAGTCGGCCATCATGTGAATCAGGATGGGCAGGGCGGAATTGACGAGAGTGTTCAACATGGAAGGGTCAGGTCCATCCAAGATACACGAGAAGGCCATGACGGCGGCCTCGCGGAGGTGCCAATCTTCACTCCGGATGTTGGATTCGATGAACGGCATGACGGCCGCGACGATTGGATCTTGGACGGCCTGGGCCAGGGCTCCCAGGCAGTACGAAGCCGACATGCTGATGTTCCATTCATCTTCGTCTGCATCTTCCTCCTGCCGGGTCATGAGTGTGAGTAAAACAGGGACGAGTTCCGGCAGTGCCACTTTGGCAAAGTTCTTGGATTCGAGTTCCGGGGTCTCTCCGTACTCGCTCGCCTACACAAAAACATGAGGAGAGGTCCCCGGTCAAAGGATCGCAGATAGGACACCACCTGTAAGGCTTCCTTGTTCAAGTTAATCTCCTCGTCACAGACCGTCGACCAGAACTCAACGGCTTGCATGGCGACGTTGCTGTCGGGGTGCTTCATCCCCAAGACGGTCAACTTTCAACAAAGTTAATATACCGTCAAATATCGAGTTTGCTCTACCACTCACGCCAAACAAGGCTTGTTCCATATAGTAACTCATGTAATGGTAATAATAGGCCATAATCGCGACGAGGCACTCAAAGGCAGCGACTTGAACGGCCGAGCTAGAGTTCTGTGTGGCTTCGCAAACAACTTGCATGATGTAGTTCCGCTCACCCTACAAAATGTCGGGGAACGTTGGTTCAAACGCGAGCGTGGTAATTTACGACGAGGGCACATACCTCCCGTTCGAAGTTATCCCTCACAAAGTCAAGAGAGTTCTTGAGAGCGGTAATCGCGGCGAATTGGACATCGGTGGAGGGTTCGTCTTTGCGGGCACCGTGGACGACGGCTGTTAAAATCTCGTTTGATCGCTGACTCAGAACTGAGGGGTCCTGATCATATGGTCAGAAAATTTGATTTCTGGGTTGAGCCAGATCAAACACACGATTGATTCGCAGATGAATCCGATAGCTTGTAAGGTGGCGACGCGGAGGTTGATGTTGGATTGACCCATAAAGCTGAGAAGGAGCTCGACGAGCTCAGGCCACTGGCCATTTGGGAGTTCTACAGTTGCGATCGCAGCCACCAACTGAGCGGCAACCGTGCCGACTTGTTTCGAGGACGATCCGAGAGCGAGAAGAGAATCATGTTTGATCTTTGATCGTGTTTCTGGGGGTACGGCCAACCAACGATTGCTGTACTCCTCGCTTCGGGCGCTCTCCTGATGGGAGGGGCGTGAGGAGAGCGATCTCTGATGTCAAGTTTGGGGGATAAGATATACAAACCTTGGCTGTGAGGGCGTTCTTCAAGGCGAGGCCAGCAGCGTTCCGTACGTGTGGCGGCGAGGATTCGTTACCAAGTTCTGCGGACAGCATCAACATGTAGGCAGGCTACATTTACGAAGGGAAAAAAAATGAGGTGATTGTGGATTGGGGATAAAAGGTTGGAGGTGATACTGACGAAGTTTTCCCTGGAGGCATTCTCGAGTTTTTGGACTGCGTCTGTGCGAAGCGCAGCATCTTTTTGGGGGGTGAGTGTATGCGATTTGGGTGTGCATGGAGCGGAAGAGGCGCACCTGGAGATAGAGTATTTGCGAGGAGCTCAGATGCGTTCATGGCCGTCGGGGAAAGAGAGAGGGAATTCTTGAGGTTGGGGGCGTCGAACGGATCGTCGTCAGTGTCGTTCGGCCAAAGATGATGGTGGTTGAGGATAAGGAAGGAATGGCGTTGGACACGGGAGGAGCCTGTCTCTTTCACCGTTTATTTCCAAATGCCCCAGCACACGACTGTAGCGCATGGCTGGGCACTATTGGGTTTTATTCTGATTTTTAGCTCAGTTTTACTATTATCTGCGGGCGGGCGAGAGGGAGAGATCCCGCCCTGGATGATTGAGCGCGTCGCGGCAACGTCCCCCTTTGTCTGAATCAATCATCCATGGCAGATCGAGTGAGTGCAATCTAGTCTACCGAAATGTCCCTCTCTGACTCGGATTCAAGGGCAGAGGTGGTCCGTCCAGAGGAGGTCAACGTGGTGGTGGCCCTGGGAACTCGTCCAGGGGTGGTGGCAGGCACCATGGCCCACAGGGACCTCAGCCAACGATGGACAAACCAAAACGCGAGGCGATCCTGGATCTCTCCAAATACGTGAACGAACAGATCAGGGTAAAGTTCACCGGCGGGCGAGAAGGTGTGTGCGCGGCCACTTCTCCGCCCCGGGCAACGAGGAGATGCTCAAGGTGATCAATCTCGTCACAGTGACCGGCGTGCTCAAGGGTTTCGACCAACTCTTGAACCTCGTCCTCGATGACGTCCAAGAAATCTTCCAGACCGGTCTGTTTTCAATCTCCCTATTTGACTTCAAGACCCCCATGCCCTGACCATGTGCTTTTCCTTTGCATCCGGACAGAACCCGAACAAACGACACGCGCCCTCGGTCTGGTCGTTCTGCGCGGTCCAACAATCACCCTCCTCAGTCCCGTAGATGGCCACGAGGAAATTGCCAATCCCTTCCTGGCTCAGGAGTAAAACTATTTTTCTTTCACTCATGTGTATGTGCCTCCGCCTCAACGTCATTGAGACCGATGATCGGGGAGGCTACTGTAGCTCTTCGATATCCCACTTTGGACGTGTCTCTACGTTGTATTCGTCATAATCTTGCGCGAGGAATCGATGCATCGATGCCCAGCCTATCATCACTGCGTTGTCTAGCCAGGATGATTAGAGACGTGAGCCAGAGGTTCGATTCCATCAATCAAAAGAGGGAAATGCCTACCGGTACACAATTCTTGCGGTGGGAAGACCACACGGACCGCAGCGTCATCAAACCCAAAGTCTCGGCATGCAAACTCTAACCTGGTCAGTCATTAAAGTGTGACGTCAGTCAAGTGGGATGTGAATCGGTGGGCGACAGGTCTACCTCTGCCGGAGAAACTTGTTACTTGCCACACCACCGCTAACGACTACGTCTCTGGTGGTAACCCCGTTTTGTCGGCACCAATGTAAAGCCAAAAGTACCTTTTCTTCCAGTTGTCTAACAGCAGCGGTCTGGAACGCACGAGCAAGCGCAAGTTTTGTGGGGGTATCCAGCTCACCGTTTCGCGCTGTATTATATCGTTCGACGCCGGAATGCAAGCCGCTGTACGAGAATGCAAGTTTCCCAGGTTGTCCGCTCGGAAGCGGAGGGATAATTTCCGGTAGTTGTTGGCCGTCACCGCTTAGACAGAACTGTTCCAACGCGGCACCCGGTCCCAACTTTCCCCAAGGGATTTTGAGCATTTTAGAGACCTTATCGAACACGTTTCCAATCGATTCGTCGGGCGTGGTCGCCAAAGTCTGGAATGACATTCGTGATCGTGCGAGCAAGAGGAGGGTGTGTCCACCAGAAATTAACAGGGTAAGGAAAGGAAAAGTGATGTCAGGTGTCGTCAGGAGTGGTGTCAGGGCGTGGGCTTGCTAAAACTCGAACCTCAAACCTCTGCAACTGACGTGGCTTGTAGAAGGTAGAACGTACCATATGGTGCACGCCGACTAAGGGTTTGTTTGTGGCGGCTGCCAGGGTCTTTGCTGCATTCGAGCATACACTCAAGCAGCCAGCCATACCTTGAAGAGGCTTTAGCCCTCCCAGAATGGGGTTGGCAAGAGACTGCGTACCTGGCCCTCTCGTGTACGCGATTCCGTCAATACTGTTCAGCGTCATGCCTGCATCATGGAGTGCCTTCCTCACTGCTCCTGGCTTCCGGGAGGAGGGTCAGTGGTGAACATTTTAACCTCAAAATCAAGTTGTGGGATCTCTTGCCATATGTCTTTGATGAGCCCAAATGGCATGCATAGGGTGGATACCCCCGAACTGTTCGTGACTGCAGACCAGAATAAGTGCGACATATCCAACGTCGTGGTTCAGCCGGGGAACCAGCTTACTATGAATGTTGCTTTACCACGACATTTGATACAATTTCCTTGTCAGAGTTGACTATTGCCGCGCAAGTGTCGTCCGCGGAAGATTCCAGGGCCAGGACTGTGAAGCAGCGGACATTTCGTCGTGTGAGGAGACGCGGTCGGGAGGGCTCAATGACGTGCCGAAGCATACCGGGTGGATGATGCAATGATCGGGCCAACAGAAGAGGTATGGCAAGAGAGCCTGGTACATGAATATCATGATAATAAGTATACGAAAATTCTGCGCTACAGTTCACCGGTAATCTCCTTCACATCTTCCGCTAGGAGATCTTGCCGGTCGGGATAGACGGCAACAACCGTCTCACGCTCTTTCCATCGTTTTTCGCCATCTTCAGTGGGAGGGAGGGGCGCTAGGCTATAAGTTATCGACAATGCAGACAAGACCCCGCCATACGCGTGCGAAATTCCTGTGAGATTGCATATCAAGGACCGCCAGAGTAGATGAGAGCTGACTGAACGAACCTGTATCGATGATAATCACTTTTCCTCCGCACCGCGAGACGATTTTCTACAAGAGCCGGATTGTCACCGAGAGAGCAGACACCGACGAATGGACACAAACCTCGAAGTCGGGGGTGTGTCCGATAATTAATCTCCTAACCCCAATCATCTCCATCACCCAATCCGCCCTATCACAGAGCCCGCCTTCAATGCCCTCATCCTGGTCGAGTGCCCAGCCACGGTACCACAGTGGTCCGTCTCCTCCGTATAGCCTATGCTCCTCGTTCGTTGCTGTCTTCGGTAGCCCGGGGTACGGGTTCGGTGGGTGAACAGGAGGGAACTCTCTCGTTTGGAGCTTTCGCAACAACGACGATGAGATTTCATTGATTTTCGAGGGGTACGGTGTCAGGTCCGGGTAAGTCGGTGCCAAGCCGCCGTGGACAAAAGACAAGGCAGTGTGAGAAAGTGGTGAAGAGAATGATGGGTCGTAATCTGTGTTCGGAGAGCCGAGCAAGGGGTGAAGGGGGAGACGAGAAGCTGTTGTGTAGTTGGCTTCCCAGGATTTACCGATTCGGCCGGTGGTTATCATCTCCCCCCTTGCTGCTGCTGAACCGAAGGTCTTGATTTCCGATGGATACACGTATCTAGGTGGGTATTAGCGACCGCAAAACGTACCAGGGCCAACGCACCTCCAGTCGCCTTATGAAGAACTCCTCGTAAGGCCGTGTGGTGGGACTGCGAGTCTCAGAAGACATACCGATGACATTCATCCACTCGTGGTTTCCCAAATGACTCAAAACCATCCCACCAGCTGCGAGGGCTTGGTCGCGTAGCTTGTCCATGTAGGAGAACAGTTTGATAGTATCGTCTCCTCTGTGTTCCACAAGAATCTCAACGTGAGTAATATGAATAACAGTTCTGGGGAAGGATACCTCACCGGTCGATGATATCTCCTGTCTGAACAAAGAAATCTACCTGTCCGGTCCATTTCCCTTCTTTATCGATGACTCCAGACATTTCTAACACCTTTCTCGTATTTCCAAAGTCTCCGTGTAGATCACCGACAGCAACTATTCGACGGACGAACGCGTCCTCTGGAAGATCCCCTTGGGCGTCCGAGGCATGGTGGGTAGTAATGGGAGGTGTAGAGACTTGGAGAGGTCGTTGGTCACCCTGACCAAGTTCCTGGGTGAAGCCCGACCTGTAATTGGCACCTCCGAGCTGTTGCTCGCTCGCTTGGACTGAGTCTGGGTGGGTAGCGAGGAACCACGGCCAATAATTCTCGGCCAACGATGTTCGTTGTGCAACGAAGACGGCCAACAAGGGAGTTAACACACCAAAGGTCAACCACAGCCGAGCCATGGTGGGTGGTACGCGGAGTGAGAAACGTTCCAAGTTTGCCAAGTTTCAGCGATCGTTTTCATGGGGACCTAGTCCACCATCCACCAGTACGATGTCAAGGAGTGTCAATTAGGAAGTTGGAATAACTACGATAAATCCGCTTTGAGAGTAGACAAATTGCTTCGTCCGATAAAAAATGAAAATGGTCTGTCCTCAGGTGAACACAGAAAATGCTCCCAGAGTTACACAACCAATGGCAAAGAGAGTCGTCATACTAAAGCCAGAGCTCATTCCATCACCCGTGTTTCCAGTTCCAGTGCCGGTCGGCGAGGTGCTTGTCTGCGATCCGCCCGAGCCTGAGGTAGGCTTTGGAGTTGGTACGGTCCCGGTGTAAGTGACACGGTTGGCAGTGGCGGCGACTTGAAACACAGAGCCTCCACCGTATTCGTAATACTATCGGATACTTCAGTCGATTATACAACGTGACAGGTAGGGAGAGGTCGCACGTCAACAAGGAGGAAGTTCGGGTAACGGCTGTACAACCCGGCGCAGATCCCAACCTCCTCACCGAGCGACCCAGGACCACTTGCGGCGTTGGTGAGGTTTGCATTCGCGATGTCGGGGGTGGGGTTTCCAAGGACCATTGTGTCCAAGAAGTGATTGATCAGGAACATTGAAGTCGAGGTGTCGCCTGTGCCTCGGTCCTTCTGACATTGAAAAGCGGTCTTGTCTACGGTATTAAATGGGGTCTCCCAAATGTTGCTAAACTCTGGGAGGGCATCAGGACAGGGAATGTAGAACAAAATGACGTAGGGTTGACCGCTCACCATCGATCAGGTATGGCGCTGCATCGAAGTTGGCTGTTGTGGACAAGAAAGTGACCAAACGGGTTCCGGCGTCAACAAGATTGCCAAGAGTTGGCCAGCCATTTGCGAGCAAAGAAGCGGATTGGGGGGAGTACGACATGGAATTGACCCCGGCGGCCACAAATACAGAAGCGAACCGCGTAGCTGCGAGATTGTCCGAGTTGACAATAAGTAGAGTTACCACTGGGGAAAGAGGGTCAGAATGGCTCGGACGTTCCAATGAACAACCCACCGTCCTCGGTGTGAGCATCCATCCATGTCTTAACTGCGCATGGTTTTAGCTTGGGAGTTAACTGGAAACCATAGGTGATTCCATACCTGTCTTCAAGTAGTCTAGCAGAGTTCCTCCGTTGTATAATCCCTAGTGCCGGTTTAGGGGGTTCCACATCGCAGATGTTACGAGTACTCACACAGGCAGTGTGACAGAGGTAAATGTCCCCAGAGTTCTCGTGTGCTTGCACCTGGAGCAGCCTTACGCCATCATTGAGTTGTTGTGTGACTTTTGCGAAGTTAAGCTTGGAGCGTCCGGGAAGGTAATCTCATCGCTCACTGTCATAATCCTGGTTTGCAAATACTGCACAGTATGGTCAAGCAATCGAAAGGAGAAGAATTGAATTGCGAAACTTACGGTTGCCCACACCGACTGCGTAGCTGTTGTGCGTGCCGACATAAGTTATGTTACCATAACTCCGACTGCAGAGCTGTTGGCCCGGAATTGAACGTCAACGACCAGCGGAGTCGACCAAACGCGAGATCAGCGCACCTCTGCATGACCGTTGCATGTCGTAGCAGAATTAACGAGAAAGGGAAGAAAAGAAAGAACGACCAGCGCAAACCCCAGCAACATTCTTGTCCGGTAAGCTTATGGTTGTGGGGGGAAAGGGTGTCGGAAACTGCCGATCACCCTTTCTGCGTGCCTCAATGGCAGGGGGGGCATACATTGTATCGGGGCTCTCTGCCGCATTCTTGGCGTACACACGCTCTGTATGTGCTGCCTATTTCTGCGGCGCAGCACTTTGTTGCGCGCTTTCCGTTAAAGTTATCAAGAAATTTGTCAAGCAGCCACGCCCGCTGGGAGTGACAACGTTAAAATCTTATGGGTATGAATTAGATCACCATTCAGCCTTTGTCTGTTGCGCTCGGCGAAATCTGAATCCCTTGCTTTATTTGTTCTGATAGTATGCCTAGTACGCACTCGGCCGTCATGTCCTTCTACGCTGGCACGGTGGTCCTCGTTTCTACTGCATTGCCCATCCACTCTTCACTCCCCGATAACCCGGGCATTCGTGTATGGCCCCCGGTCGTGGCGGCCACATCCGCCGTTGCGGTCGCCTCGTCTCGAGTCTGGCGTGGCCACCATGATTTCCTCCAAATTGCGGCCGGGAGCCTCTACGGGGCTTTGTGCTCCATCGTTGCATACAAAATATGGATTGGTGGGCTAGATGTCTATGGCGACTCGCTAGAAAAGTGGCTCGATACTTTCACGGAATGGCGCTGACGATACGCATGGTGAGTGAAATCGTGATGTGGTTCGATTGGCTAACCAGGCCCTGCGACCGCGCAGATCCGAGCATTTCGGTACATCGAGTACAGAAGCTGGCGTAGACGGCCTCATTTCAGGCTCGTGTATCCAGATGCAGTGTGACGAGTTGTGACAAGACCCCAGGAGCCATTCATCCATTCGTATCCGTGATATACATTCTGTTGCCATTTGTAATCAGCGTTCTCTTACCCTTTCTATGTACTTTCAAGAAATCATACACGATACAGTATTTTTATAAACTTCACAACTTCGTTTCTACGAACACTCCGTCAATCCATGGTAGAACCTCTCCCCGGTCTGTCACACCTTGGACGTAGAACCTCACGTCTACGCCACTCCCGGTCTTTAGCCCTTTGGGTAACATGGTGTCTTCCACATAAAACCTATTCTCCCGTCCGTCCCATCCAGTGGTCCCGACGAACGTGGCGTGTTCGCCCCCACAATAGAACCCTACCGGCGACTGTGCTTCCACGTAAATGTTAAAGAACATGAACCTGGGATAGGCCGTGACTGCGGGGGATATTTCCCACCTCAATCCCGTGTCGTCTGCCGGTCGTGGTTCGAGGGCTCCACCTGGGATTGGATCAAAATAAGCGGCGATCTCCCACGTCAGAAGGTTCTTGAGGTAGTTCGCCCACAGCACCCTGGGTTTGTGGTGAACAAACTTTGAAGGACGCCTTGGTGGGCTGGGATACACCGAGAGCAGACCAATGTTGATAGGGAGTTCGCATGGCTGTGAAGGATCTTCTGTTGCAAAACCGAGGGCGATCCCTACCAGAGAGCGAACCTGTGTCGTGGTCCCATCGTCCTCTGGCAGCATGAAATGAACGTGAAGTTCGGTCCAGCCATTCTCGAGCTCTATCGTCGTCGCTTCAGTCAAGCCGAACTCCGATAAAGAACGGACGGCGATGGCCGTTTCAAGGTCCAGGTCGGGAGCGTCGGTCTTGTAGATGAGTGAAACGTCGTATGATTGACCTGGATAGACGGAAACTGATTGAAGCGGCAGCAAAACGTGTCTGAAGTACGCTTCTTCGTCTCCAGAGACACGCAGTGTTACTTTGATGGAGCTGCCGCCGAGCCAAGCGTCCGTAAAATCCAGGGACGTGGACCCAGGGGGTATCGTTCCGTGGCCTCCACTCTCCTCCCATAGTGGGACCGGTTTCGGCCAAATCAGATTGCCCAACGAAGTTTGTTTCTGCACATCCGTCCACCCGTGCTCATGGGTTTCCATCAATTCCTTCCCCTTGACAAACCATCTAAATCCAATCCCTGGGGAGAAGAATGTGATGAAGGGAAGATCGAGGGGGTTCGGCGGGGAGGAGTTTTCGAAGTAGGAGACGATTGGCTTGAACGGCCCGGGGAGGGATACCTCTGGGTCGAGTATCTTTTTCCTCAACGACACTTCGGACATTGGAGGGACGGACACGGTCTCGGTGGGATCCTCTGGACCAAGCCACAGCTTCCGTTCGTACTTCCACCAGTCACGCCAGGTCCAATCAGACGTCCCTTCCGTGGTTTCCCAAGTCCATGCCGGGGCAAAAAGAGCGACACTGAGGCCAAGATCACTCGGAGCGATTTGTGTGAGGGCTCTATAGGTACCAAATCCACCGTCACCGTATTGGTTACGTCCCCAAACGTCGATCCCCACGTAGATATCTTGGACAGTTTTTCCCGGTATAGTTAGGCTGCGCGCGTATCGCGCAGTGAGGGCGGGGAAAAACGGCGGCCACTATTACGCTGCTGATGAGAACGCGATGTATTGCAGAGTCCCAGCGACACCCACCGAATAATTGGTGAAGAACCCAGTCGAAGGAGGGTAGAACACAAGGTTGTCGTTATTGAGTCTGTCTTGCCATGCAAGGGTCCCATCGTAAATGACACTGTCATACCAGATCACTTGCGTGTGATCTCCGATCTCTGTTTTCAGGTAATGTCGAAGGAGGTCAATCCATGCCGTCAGCGCTCGCGTCTGTTCTGGGCCGCCGCGGAGAGGACATTCCACATTAAGCAAGTAGCCATCGAACCCGCGTTGATGAGCAAGATCCGCCAAGGCGCGAGCGTAGTGAGGGGAGACGGGGAAAGAGTTGGATGTCTGTTCGGGGGAAGCAGGCCCTGTTACAGAAGACGGAAGCCGGCCAAATAGAAGCCGCAGAACGTCGGATTCACCAGATCCTTCAAATATTCTGGAGTGCGCATGAGCGGGTTTGAATTCCGAGTAAATCCGCGTCAAGACCTACATTGTCCCCAGCATCCTGACCCCTTGGCGATGAGCGGCGGTAACCCACCCTGAGGGTGGAATAGTTATCCTGTGGTGAGCAAAGCTCGAGTTGGGGTCAGAAATGCCTTGCCAATACTATCGGTGAGCGTGATACCTACTAGATGAATGTCTCACAGTATGACCAGAAATTGAAGGTGTATGAGAGTGTTGAAGGTTTTTCATTGTATCCCCCCTTGCGGAGAGTTCACAGCTGAAGACAATACGGAAGTTGAGACCGGTTTTACCTTGTAATCATGACAGACCTGAGGTACGTAAGTAGCTCGACCTAATGTTTCAAGGTAATTTCGGTAGGACGCACCAAGAGCTGCCCCTCTTGCGAGGGAGACGTTGTCCTGCGTCGTGGGGTGTATGGGAGGAGCGATCGCAATCTCCTAGACGGTTTGTCCATCCAAGAATCGAGTTCCTCCAGTGAGGTAAAGTAGGGTGCCTCATCCCCAACGTGGTTCAGAGAGTGGCCAGCGCCCACCAGAGGCATCGCGATGATAGCGATCTCAGAAGGGCTTTGGGCAGTGATAGGCTAGAACCAGCTCCAGAACTAGGCTCTGAACTGATTCCAAAACTTGGTGCTATGCGAAGACACAGCTCGCGAGGCAGAGGGTACCTATCAGTGAACTCACGGGAATCCAGTGAAGGTCTGGGTGATGGTGGAGTATCCCAGTAGCGCTGGTGTTGCATTTCCCCACGATGGAGTTGCGCTCGAAATCCCCTACATCAATTGTGATCATATTCCCAAAGGATTACATCAGATACTAATCGAGTGTTTATAGTACTTATAGCGTTTATTGTCAAGTGGGATTGGAACACGGGGGGTAGTGTGGTTTGCGGGGTTCGCCCCACGTAAGATCCACCATCTCCCCTGCCTCTATGGATAGGTCGACTCACCAAAGGAGTGCCAATTAAAAGCCATTCCAGCTCAGTTCTGCGTTTCCGGCCTTTTTCAGCTTGGAATTGAAATCTCCGGATCGATATTGCGAAACCATCCGGGAGACAAGGTCAGTGGTGGAGATTCCAGGAGTGCGTCTGGTTGGAAGGAATTTGCCTGACGGTGATTGTTAGCATCGAAGATAGAAGGCAGAAGGCACGACGAACCTTCTCGCTTTACCGGACCGTAGATGTCGTCAACCCCGACTGCCGCATAAGGGTCTTCGTCATGAGCTACATAGTCGATCTTGTGCTTCTCGAGGAACTCTGGTGTAATGATCCAGGGGGCTTCCGGGATAACTTCGTCTGCCCATTTGCAGTGACAAACGTTCTCACATCTACCGCGCCGCAATGATCTTAGAGGATAATACAATACTGGACCGGTAGTAACACACCTCTCCTTGTGATTCATTATGGTATTCGCCTTGTGGTCTCGGACAAGCTCATCGGAACAGACCCCGACCAGTAAGCGGGTGGACGGGAACGATAGTTTGGCCTGACGCAACTGCAGGGCGTGACTGTGAATGGAACGCGTTGAGTCATGGGGTAACCAAAGTGGGGGATAAAACTTACCCATAGTGGAAGAGATCGTAGACGCCTGCGGGTTTAAGCATAAGTATGATACAGAGATGCATACAAGTGCCCAGACGTACCGTCAGCGTATACCACGACAGGTCTATCTGTGGGAGGTGGGTTGATCGTGTAGTTTCTGGAAGCTGGTGCACTTGCAGAATGACCGGCAATGACGTCGCTCACCCACTTCCGGATTTCTTCCGGGGTGAGGTTCGCCGGGTCAAAACTCTCTTCGGAAGAGAGTTTTGGTGGAACTGGCGTCGTCTCGCTCCTGGTCAGTGGGGATGAGGTGGGTGGTCGATGGGAAGAATCTGGATACAAGCCCATCGGTCGCGACAACGGTGAGGTCATGGTAGAAAGCGTGCTTTCCGATGATGAGTGTGCATCGCGAAGAGAGGCCGCTGATTCCCTCTGACTGGTATGCTGGGGGCCAGTGGTTGGATAACTTTCGACGTCTCCATCGTAGGTGGGAGAGTCCACTCCGGGATCCTCATCATCGATAACCTGCTGATGTTTCTTATTCTGCACTTTCAGCGGGTTTGAATGGCTACTAACGGCCCGAGACTTCTGGTGGGATATGGGGGCAGAGATGACGGAGGATGCGCCATCGTCGGTCGTGGGATCGTTGTCTTCCTCTGAGGCGTCGTAGGCAGGAGAGTCTATGGAACCCGTTCGGTGGAAAGAGCGTTTGGCATGGAGGATTCTCTTTGGGTAAGAAACGTGTTCTGTCGGTTGCGGGTTGGTTAGACTCGTCGCACTGGATGAATCCATCTTGGTGGAGATGAACCAAGGCTGGCACAAAAAACCAAAACCGGACGTGGTCACGGAAATCTGCCGATCCTACAATATATATATATAATACATAAAGGTTTTTTGAGCTATTTTGTCGGAGTGTAGTCCTTTGAAAGATCGATCCCAGCAAGATGGGTATTGATAATCTTTGCCTGTCTCTGTCGGTGCACCGTTTTCTTGCCCTGCAAATTCTGTTAACGGCTGATCACAAACGTGGGTCGCATGACGTCACCTTCTTCTTTGTTGGCGCATTCTTCGGAATCGCGGCTTCGGCAGCGGTGGCTTGTAATCCCTCTATTCGGTGCAGTCAGGAACGGAAAGTGTGCGGGGGGGAGAGAAGCCAGCGCACCGCTCGCGAGGTCCTTGAGCAGGTCCGTCTCGTTAGGCACCTTCAAAGAATGCCACAGATCTACAAATTCTATCGAAACGGTCAGCCGCTGCGATTCACAGTAGAAAGGGAAGTTTTCACCTTTCTCGACCTCAATGGGGCCTTGGTCATCACCCTTGACCTCGTTGTAAAACACCATACGCAACTGGCCATCTTTCGCGGTTCGCGTGACAAAGACCTCGCCCTCCTTCTCGAGTTCTTCGATCGCTTGTGGAGCTTCCTTCCACGAATCCTTGAGTGCTCGGACGGCGAGACCCCGACCCTTGCGGGTATGCCGTTGGATCTCGGTGAGTAGTGCCGGTTTAGAGCGGACATTATAGTCGTGCTAAGAAACGGACTTCGCTGAATGCACGGCCTGGCCTTCCGGAGTCAGGGACATACCTTGTACGAGTACAGGTCGGTCTTGGGGTCGTATGCGACACGATCATGGTGCTTGAACTTCTCGAGCAGAGCCGAGTCGGTAGTCAGGGGGGTGTTCGTAACAATCGCGATATCCTCTAGTCGCATGGGATTTGGGGTACTCTGTCCGATTCCTACACTTCAGATGGGTCGCACCTCCAATCGGGTGGACACATTCAGACCTTGAGGTGTGAAACGGCATAAACCAGTTGTGTGTTGACATTGTTCCCCGTACCAGTATCCGCCGGTTGCGAATACACTACGTCTAAAACTCTGGCATTCAGGCCGTACATCAGGCCGGGTTGGAAAGTGGTACGCACTATTCTTTGATTTCTTTTTCTTTTTCTTTTCTGCAGATTCTTCACCTCCTGCATCTCCAGATGGCTGAGGTGGTGTCGGGTTCGAGTGCCAGGAGGTGTAGTCCTGGCGAGCTAGGGCTGATTTGAAGGATGCTGCATCCTTCGCCAATGAGGACATTGTGGTCTCGAGCGTCGGGGGTCGCGACACGTGACATACTTGGGAGCTGGAAATGGATATTGAATTCCCACGGGCCACGTGTGCGGATATCATCGATTGGGATCAAATTTTCAAGTTTCGCTCGACCGCCTCTCTCCCATCTATCCACTTAGAAGACCGCCACGACCCCTTTTCTTTCTTATTTTTCTTTTCCATCCAATTTCTTCAAATCATGTCCGACGACGAACAACACAACCAGCAGTTCGACCAGGTGAGCCCCGTTTTTTTTAGCTTAAATCCGGTTAGATCTCCAACGATCTGACGACCCCGAATAATTAGGTTGGTGCCGGTGCCTCCAAAACCTTCCCCATGCAATGCTCTGCCCTCCGCAAGAACGGCCACGTTGTTATCAAGGGTAGGTCGAGCTCAGGATCTCCCGCCGCCCAAGTTCACCGTGCCGATCGACTTCACTCACACAGGCCGTCCCTGCAAGATCGTTGACATGTCTACCTCAAAAACCGGTAAGCACGGTCACGCCAAGGTCCACTTGGTTGCCATCGATGTATGTTTGTTTCGCTCCATCTACTCTGATATACACCTGAGCGGTTTTTGATCAGATCTTCACCGGAAAAAAATTGGTTAGGCACTTAGAACATCCAAATCATGGAGTGTCCGCTAAATCTCGTTCTTTGCAATTTATAGGAAGATATCTCTCCTTCTACTCACAACATGGACGTCCCTCACGTTAACCGTACGGAATACATGCTTGTATGCTACTTTTCGGGCTAGCTCGGCAGATGGTGATTGACTTTTAACCCTAGGTCAACGTCGATGAAGGTTTCCTCAACCTCATGACCAGTGACGGTGTGCTCAAGGATGATGTTAAGGTTCCTGAGGGCGATATGGGAAAGCAAATCAGCGATGGATTCGAAGAAGGCAAGGAGTTCTTGGTCACCATCGTCTCCGCCATGGGCGAGGAGGCTGCCATCTCCTTCAAGGAGGCCCCCAAGGGCTCTTAACCCCGGCCCTCATCATCCCTTTTTTTGTTCCTGCCATTCGTTTGTACGTCGGTGTTTTCCTTCTCACCTCGAACGATTGATTACAGTTGTCGCTGTGTGTCCTTATTCTTATGAGTGTTGTCCCATCGGGTGTATGAGGAGCAATTGATTTCTTGTGTCTGATCCCGTGTGCTTTCAGCACAGCAAGGATCGTAGTCGTCGCACAAGTGTACTAGTCTCTGTTCCAAGAAGGCAAAAACATTACGAAAACTTTGAGTCTACCCTCACCCTCGGGTTCAAGTTAATCCCGCCGGATGATTGCACTACCCCACCCGCGCGCTTCCTAAACGACAACGGTTCTCTGAAGTTCTTGTGCTCGAAATCCCACGTTGCCCAAAACTGGGCGTCTGGGAGCGAAGGGGGTGCTTCTTCCTTGATCTTACCATTCTGTAACGTTCCCACAGTTTTCTTGTCTTTATTGACCGGTTGCTGCTGGGTTGGATTATTGGTGGAATTCCACGGTGCCTCCACTGGCCGTCCATATTTAAGTAACTCCGTTCCACGTTTGAGGGGTGGAGGATGCGGAAGACGGGTCGTGCGATGATATACGGGTGGCTTGAAGGCAAATAAGCACAAAAAACGTCTAGCGATTGGCTCAGATAAAAACACACCGGTAACACACTACGGGAAACTTCCGATAATCTCGAGCCTTGGGTGCTCATTGAAGGGGCGATGTGTTCTTGTGCAGTAACAGGGAAATGACTGATGGAGGGAAGTGGAATTTTGTTTATTTCCTCTCCCTTTGCATCTGGCTTTCCAGGATCGCCTGAGGCATTTATTGGAGGTTGCTTGGCGATGGGATGTGAGGGTGGCATGGTTGAGACGCGGGGCGCGTTTGGTGAGGAGAGTCCAAACAGGGTGTCTGCTGGTTCCCAGCGAGGGTGGTTCTCTGTCTGGGTAAGGAGAGCGAGTGCAACACGGTGGCGAGCTGGGTTACCGGCATTCCCGTGAGGTGGAGGAGGGTTGGTGAGGATGTGATGGTAGGCCCCCAGCAGCGACGGTTGTATTTGCGGTGTCGCAAGACGGGGAGGTTGAGACGGGAGGTCGAAGGATGTGGGGGGTTGAGGTAAATGCCACACGGGTGTAGATGATAAGCTTGATGACGTATATGGTACAGGTGTAAGGTAATCAGCGGATGAGGTCGTGGTAGAAACCTGGGGTAGCGGTGAGAGTGCCTCTTGCATTCGGAGTAGTGTAGGCAGAGCAGCTGGTGTGTTCTCTCGTGACGGTGGCTCAGAGTGCTCCTTAGGTACGGGGAAAGGGGGGAAGAAGTCAGGAATGTGAGCAGGCGCGTTCCACTCCGTCCGTGGCCGTTTCCTCGACGGCGATGATGGGATCGACACTGGTGACGGAGGCAGCATAGGAGAAAGTTGTCGTTCTGGCCTGGAGGGTGCCGGATCCACGGACATGGGCTCGCCCTCTGCAGCCATTTCTGTGTCCGATTCTGGAGCTTCGGCTTCATCGTCCGGGACCGAAAGGGTTTCCGGCAGCGGCGCATAGATGAGTGGTATTGTATCGTCGCGGTCTTGCCTGAGACCTTCCTTGAGAGAAGCTGGGAGAACAAGGGTGATGACGATGTGTTTTCCCTAGAAGTGAGCGGGAGACTGACCCCTGATGTCCTTCAAGTCCTCCATCCGTCGCATCGTCTGGATGGTATATCGCCCCAACTCTCTCCCCTCCGTTTTGCAGTAGTCGGAAAGTTCTTCCAGGTCTACGCCCATCTCTTCGAGGGCAGACAACGCGTCTTGGACGGTGAGGTTCATCCGTCCGGAGTGTTGGGCGTATTTGGCGCATGATGAGGTGAGAAGGAAGAGATATTTGGCGAGGAGATCTGAAAGAACGAAGGTTGCCTGGGACGATGAGCGGGAAAAGTTGTGAGCGTGGAGGGTTCTGTAGGTCGACGACTCGATGAGACTTTCCATCCTCTTGAACCTGAACCACGACTTGGATGTGCGGAAGATACGCGCTTGGTCTCACGCGGAGTGATGTCCAGCAATTGGACGGCTACAACCTCGATATAGGCGAATGGGTCGATGAGGATGTCTTTTTTCCGAGGTACGTCGCACCAGTCCGCTAAAGGCTTTGTGCGGCGAGGTCGTCGCGGACGGCGAGCAAAGTGTTGTCCGTGGGTGCTGACTCATCCGAATGGATCACCACCAAGGCACAATATCGCTCCTCGTTCCTTTGCTCCTGTGATACGTAGAGAGCAACACAGAGATACGTATACTATGCATACAATGAAATTCGGCCTCGTCCCCGCTTGGTTCAAACACGAAGATAGCAAACTGTCGACTTTCAACGCCCGCGCTGAGAATCTCGTCGAAACTGGTGGATTGTGGGAATCCATGAAGAAACAGAAACGGTGTATCGTGGTCGCTCAAGGGTTTGCCGTCTAATTATCTTTCTTTGTGCTTCCTAGATACTGAGCCGGTCAGTTCAGCTACTATGAATGGCAGAAGAAAGGTCCGAAAGACCGTGTCCCGCACTTTGTCAAGCACAAGGACGGGAAGCTCATGCTATTTGCTGGGCTTTATGACTGTGCAGACCTTGAAGGTGGCCCCCCGCACTGGACAAAAAAAGCTCAGCACTAAAGCAGCATCAGGATCTGAACAGCCGTTGTGGTCCTTCAGCATCGTCACCACTCCTGCCAGCAAGGACTTTGAGTGGCTACACGACCGTCAACCTGTGATTTTTGTCTCAGAAGGCGACATTGCCAAGTGGTTGGACCCGAACGCCGACAAGTGGACCAAGGAACTTTCCCAGCTTGTGCAACCGAGCGGGACTCATCCCACTCTTCAATGGTAAGCAGCGAAACCTTTTTCACATCGTCTGTTAACCACGACCCAAACAGCTATCCCGTATCTCCGGATGTAGGGAAGGTCGGCAACGAATCGCCCACATTCATTGAACCGATATCTAAGCGCAAGGATGGGATCTTGGCCATGTTCGCCGGCCAGGGGTCCCAAAAATCTAAATCCTCCTCCCCAGTCAAGAGGAGGCGATCTACCTCTCCCCCTCCTGCGAAGAAACTCAAGACAGCGAACGTGAAAGGAGAAAGTGACTCGGAAATTGAGTTCGTGGGTTACAGAGAATCCATTCCCAAGGTTGGTGGAACCCCGTTCGGACGATCTGGGGATGGGATCAAACATTCATCCAGGACCAACCTCCACCTCCGATCAAGAAGCTCTCCCAGGTATTTTGGTACAATTTAGGGGGCATTTCGGCCCTGACGTCCTTGACAGGGGGCTCCTTCAAATTCACCATCAAAACCATCTTCACAACCGAAGTCGTCCTCACAGGTACATCCTGTAATATGTTGAGATAACCAACTTACTTACCGCTACTACAGGGCAGGAAGAAGGTAAGGCGTGTTCAGTGTCATACCGTGTCGTGCGAAGCGGTTGTTGAGTATTGAATCATGACCGTAGAAGGAGAACACTCCAGACACATCCTCCAGGAGAATCACCGACTTCTTCAAAAAATAACTAATGAGTAACGGCTGACTCAATAACATCTACCTTACCACCGTGTGCTTCTATGTACTTCTTGACGATCCCTATTTCTCGTAATGCAATATGTATTATGCCTTTTCCCCTCAAACTTTGGGTGCGAGCCTTCACGATCAGATTGTTCATGATCGAGTCGATTCAATCACTTGGTCCCAAACCATGGCTTCGGGTTTGTCGCTCAGCGAATACCAGAGATATGGGAGACAAATGATCTTGAATGGTTTTGGGTTACAGGGTGTGTATCATCCCTTCCTATGGCTATTCAACCGAGGTAATGATTTCCGGAATCATTCGACCACCAGGACAAATTAAACTCAAACAGTCCTCTGTCATTGTTGTCGGTGCGGGGGGTTTGGGATGCCCGGCTCTGCAGTACCTAGCCGCTGCTGGCGTAGGTGAGCACAATGCCCTTAGTTCTTGCGTCTCTGACCTCGTGATTTTATCTAATAGGGTCTCTCGGGGTGGTGGACCAGGACGTGGTAGAATCGTCAAATCTGCAGAGACAAATTCTCCATACTGAGGACAGACTCGGGATACCAAAGGCTGCTTCTGCTGCAATCGCCATTAAGGGGTGAGTTATCACGGTCATTTTACGCTTCAGAACGCGTGGTATGCTAACGTTCGACGAGGATAAACTCAAATGTCAGGGTGAACGTTTACCAAGAAATGATATCTCCTTCAAACGCCGTCAGGATCCTTGAACCGTACGATATCATACTCGATTGTACCGACAACCCGCCCACCCGATACCTGCTTTCCGATGCCGCTGTCTTTCTCGGCAAGCCTCTCGTGAGTGGGGCGGCCCAACGATACGATGGACAGCTGTGTGTCTATAATCTTGGGGAGGAAGGTCCTTGTTACCGCTGCTTATTTCCCAAGGCTCCTGAGCCCGAACTTGCTGGCAGTTGTCAGGAGACGGGAATATTGGGTGCTGTGACCGGAGTCATAGGAAATTTACAGACTTTGGAAGCCATCAAACTAATAACGGGGTTACATGGTGAGAAAGCGCTTCTAGAATATCTCGTGGTCTTTGACCTACGAGGGGGCTAGATGGAACCCCCAGATTGCTCCTCTACTCTGCGCTCTCCCCCTCCCCCTTCCGATCGATCAAGATTAGGAAGAAGCAAACGAACTGTACAGCGTGCGGTACCGGCGCCCCAGCCATTCTTGACGTCACGAATACAGATTACGTCGCGTTTTGCGGCGGCCCGATGAGGGATTGGGTCAAGACGGGGCTGGCCGTTTCGGACACGAGAATCTGCGCTTCAGACCTTAAGAGGATGTTGGACACCGGTACATCCAACGTCACGCTGATAGATGTCAGGAGCCCAGCAGAATTTGGGATCTGCCATCTGCCTGGATCGATCAGTGAGTGTGTTCTCTAACGACTGATCCTCGACTGATTAGGAGTAGATGTGCCCCTCGCAACCCTGGTGGCTGATCCTGCCCCCCATCTCGTGGGAGATGGTCCACACGTTGCCGTTTGTAGGCTGGGAAACGACTCACAGCTTGCGGTCGACGCGTTGCGGAGCGTATCGGATGTTGGACGTGAAATCAAAGATCTAATAGGTGGACTCCAGTCATGGAGAAAGGACATCGATACACATTTCCCGATATACTGGTAATTGCTTCCAACAAGGCGTTATCGTACATTTCAGAACCCAAAACAAGGTCTGGTGAATCTTCTCGGTGTTCATTATTGCATTTTATGGGCCACCAAAAACCGAGAGGAGTAATTATACAAAGAGAGGAGGGCGTTTCAGTGGTCCTTCCCTGCGCTATGGTGCCACAGATCATACTGTACGGGATTGAAGGAAGAGAAAGGGTGATGACTGTTATCTGAGTGTTACAACTGGAGGAGAAAACGACGACGATCAACTGGACAGTAAGAAAAGTCGAGGAACTGAGATGAGCAGCAAGCAAGAAACAGAGAGACGGGAAGAGAAGGGGACCGAAGAGAAGCAAAAAGAGAAGCAGGAGGGGGGAGCTGGAAGTTATTTACTGCCAATATTGTTGGCCACGTTGGTAAGAGTAGAAAGATCCGCCCTCAGAACCCGTTTGGGGGTAGCCAACTTGGGGGTTCTGACCCTGACCTTGGTGTTGTTGGGACTGTTGGACCTGTGGACCACTGCCGGTCCCACCTCCGAACCTTCCGCCGCCAGCACCGTAAAAGCCGCTTCCAGGAGTGGGTTGCTGGACCCCACCAAGGCGGCCTTGCGGACCCTGCCCAACCCCGATGTTCTGCCCAGCCCCAACTCCGCCCATGTCCTTACCAGGACCACCGTATGGTTTGAACGAGTTCTCGGGAGATCCGCCAGGTCGTTGGGTTATTGCCTGGGGTCCACCTCCCGCACCTCCGGTAGAGCTGGGTCCACCAGAGGTCTGACCCAAGCCGCCCATGAAGCCTTGGAGACCTGGATTTCCATATAGCTGCTTATAGTCGTTCCCAGGAAGAGTGCCGCCAACATTCTGATGCTGGTTGTGGTAACCAACGTCATCGTACGCATTCGAAGGATGCTGTTGGCCGTAGAGGTTCTGACCGTATGGATTGGAGTGTTGGACGTTAGACGGGGCTTGTTTAGTGACGGGGGAGCCAGAGGTGGGCCCGGGAGGACCAGGCTGGAACATCTGAGGGTATTTGACGAAGGGTTGGGGAACGCCGTACCCAGAATTGTAGGGAGATCCGTAGTACTGATTCTGGTAAGGGAAATAATGGTAGGGAACTGGGTGGGGGTATCCTTGCTGTGGACCTTGGCCACCGGCAGGTGGAGGTTGATTGTTGGTTTGGCTGGGTTGCTGAGATGATTGAGGGTTCGAAGAGGGGAGGGTGGAGGTCGTTTGAGGACCGGTAAGACCCTTTAAATCGTCATGACCGAGAATGTTCCTGGAGTTATTGAAACCACCCTGGCCAGTGTACGACTCGTAGAAATTCTGGTTAAATTGTAAGTTCACCACTGAGATTGATGAGTGCGTTTTCACTCACGTTACGGTCGTTATAGCCATAGTCAGCACTGAATCCGGTATGAGACGGTTGGGACTGGTGCTGCAGCGTCTGACCAAGTTGTCCAAAGGCACCGTAGGGGCTGTCCTGGGAACTTGCAGGGGGGGTGGGTGTATGGAAGTATGGAGCCTCCTGTTGACGGAAGTGTGATGTATAGCTGGTGACAGAAGGCTGAGGTTGAGGAGCGTGGGGAGAGGGCTGCACCTGAGTCTGGGGGTTGAGATGGGAGGGGAGTTCGTGTTGACCGTACAGAGAGGGAGTCGAGGTATTGTTCAGACTCTGCTGAGGAATGTGAGAGGTCTGGGGTTGGTGGTGGTTGGCGAGGGATGGCTGGGAAACTGCTTGGGATTGTGGCGTGAATGAGACGACGGGAGATGAGAGGGCAGGGGTAGCATTTTGAGAGGAGATCGACGGTTGAGAGATCGAGGCGGGAATGGGGTGGGGTTGAACCTGCTGGCTCGGTTGTTGCACCTGCTGGGGAAGGCTCTGTTGGAAGAGGGTAGAGGTGACCGGGTTCTGCTGGGTTTGGGTCTTGGCGGGAGAGACTGGGGGCTGGGATACGGGTGCGGGAATCGGGGCGGGAGCGGGAGCAGGGGTTGGTTGAACGATTTGTACCGGCTCTTGTGTTGGTGGTTTCACCTCCGTAACGGGAGCAACGCGTTTTGGCTCTGGTGCTGGCTCCGGTTCGGCTTGTTTGGGTTCAGGAGCTGGTTCACTGTAGGCTCCGTAAGTAGACATGCTTGGTAAACGGATCATGGAATACGCACCTATCGAGATCATCCCCTCCCAAACTTAAACTGCCAAACTGCATGCCAATTTTCTCTGTGCTAGGGGTGTAGTTGGGCATCACGACGGCCTGGTCTCCAATCTTGAACTTTGCATTATGCCTGTGAGCAGCAGAGGACGAGGGCCGCTTAACAACGGAGGTAGGAGTAGATGATCGTTCGACTTCCTGGTTCTGAACCTGGGCGGGTAAAACAGACCCCACAGGTTCCTGCACTTGGAGTGGAACCGGTTCAGGAGAGGGGGATTTCGGGGGTTCCTCAATCTTTGGTTCCGGCTCCGGCTCCGGTGCAGGTTCTGGTTGTGTTTGCACTATCGGTGCCTGGGGTTCTTCTTCCCATGTGGACTCTTGCACAGTGGTAGGTTCTTCCCAAGCGGTTGGTACGGGGGGCTCAGGTTCTGGGGGTGGGACAACTTCTTCGACCCTGGGTGACTGTTGAGGTAGACCGGGAGGTGGAGCGGGAACTGGTTGTACGGGAGCAGGGGGGGATATCGGTGCAAGTTTCTCTTGCGGACTATGTGTTTGATCAGAAAGATATACAAGATATCTGTATGGGAGGGAGCATACCGTGCTACTTGAGCCCAGGATAACTTCGAGGTTGCGGGTTTCTTTGGAATTTGCTTGGGTTGCCCGGGAACAAGAGCGAGTGACTTGGTCTGCACCGCCGGAGAGGGTGTGCCATTAGGTTTCATGTCTACACCCCATGCCGGAGTGGGTTCTCCCCAGGCTGTGCCTGTAGCTTGGGGCGAAGAATCGTGTGCCTGATCAGCGGCGGTTAGGTCGGATCCCCAGCCAGAAGTCGAAGGGGCGCTTTCATCCTTAGGGGCGGGGGTGGAAGGATCCGTATTATCTGTCGTCAAGTCTACCGGCTCGTTACGACTAGAGGGGTGAGCTCGATGTCCATTTTGGCCACTACGACCGGGAGCACCGCCTCGGGAAAGGCCACCTCGTCCGCCGCCTCGTCCGCCTCGACCACGCCCACCACGAGAGTCAGCCCTGTCTCTGGGAGCGCTACGATCTTTGGAGTCCTGAACACCATTTTGGTGCTTTTTGTCCTTCTTGCGGTGAACGGAACCCCATTGTTCAACTTGGCCTTGAAGAGAGGGAC
>Ga0307517_10001346_pt1 | contig 41241 bp, 50 predicted proteins | sample 23_EM_MG_FD_194515 | JGI IMG/M metagenome (GOLD analysis project Ga0307517, IMG submission 194515) | Populus trichocarpa ectomycorrhiza microbial communities from riparian zone in the Pacific Northwest, United States - 23_EM | ecosystem: Host-associated > Plants > Roots > Unclassified | place...
GGATTTTGCAGTTTTCGAAACAAAAAAAAAACCCCTCTGCAAATTAAAAAAACTTCCGCTATCCCGGATCCGTACTAACATCACTTTCATGTTTAACCGTGGAACTGCAAGCCAATAGCGGGAACTTGAGAGGTATAAATATTCCCTTATCCTTGGGTACATACCGTGACAAGAAAACCATTGTTAACGAATTAAGTCTTGGTATTGCTCTCGAGCTTCATCCGAAACAGACTTACATGATCACTCAGAAAGGTACCGCATAGAGAAATACTGACGAATTGCAGACCCAACCATAATTACTTGTTTTCCGGTCGACATGTTGTAGAAAAAAATAAGTTGACAAGAAGCCACATGATCGCGAAAATTATCTGTATGGGGAATTTGATTGTGCAACGAACACCTACGAACACGTCGGAATTACCTTTGTGGGGTTTTCCAGGATTTTCTTTGTCGTTTGTCTGGAGATGAACGTTTGAATGCCTCGGCTTTCTCCGTCGATCGCACATATCGACGAGGATGGTCATGAGGCCCAACACTCGGAATCCAGACATTACTATTTGCCGTTGTCCAGGCCTCATAATTCCCCCGACTCTTTATCGTCATCGTCAACTTTGCAAACGGCTTTGCATTCCTCGGTTTCTCGTTCGATGTGGCCGGATATTTACCTTGGAAGGAGGCCCCATTACACGAGGCTATTCGACGATCTAGCGCAATTATTGTCCAAAAGTCATCCTGGATGCCCATGAAGAGGATTTGCACCCCGTGTTCAGGACAGCAACGTCACGGTAAAACCAAAGGAGATCGACTTGGACATCAATGGCATTTTCCGTGGCTTGAAGAACGACATCAGCCAATTTGTGCTGGGTAATGGAGTCCTCAGCAGGCCTGAAACTGCCGAATCCATCCTTGGCATCGCGATCTGCTGCTACTGCACTCACCTCGGAACGATTGCAGGGGGTCTCGGTCAAAGTAGCAACTCTTGGGCTTCCGTGGCAGACATTTCCCTGAATGTGTTTGAATCTTAATCTGTCGCAGGTAGAGCTTGATCAATCGAGGCAATAATGGTGCCCTGCCTCATGACAAAGTTCCCAAGAAAAAATTCCTTTCTTATCGAATTGAATGCGGCGATGCCACGGCGCTTCGTCTCGGCGTCTGAGATAACCTCGCTTGGGTGCTAATACAAACCTAGGGCCGTTACATCGGACAGTCCGAGTCTGTCGGTCACTCGTTTTTGGTATGTGTCATTTTTGGTACCTTTAAAATTTGACTCTTCTATGACTCGGAATACGTTCCGACAAAGTTTCTTGACCTTCTCTGGAATTTTAAAGGGAATAGATTGTAAGGGAGGCAGGTAAATTGGTAAGTAGCGACTGGAAGGCCTCACGTTAGTATGAAAACGTCAGCAGGAATAGTGTATACATTCAAGCTTTTCAAATTTCAAGACCCCAGCTGCATTGACTGTAATGGGATATTTCGATTATTCCTCCTTGGATTAATCGATTTAAATTATTATTCAAAGTGGCCTAAATATTCGAAACACTGTCTCGACCGAAAGCAAAGTGGAAAGCACCAAAAAAGCTACTGACAACACTAACAGCGAATAGCACCCTCAGTTTCAAGGGACAATAAAGAATCCTCGACTTATATAGCCGTTCGAGCAACGTTCGAACGAGCTGATTTTAGGTACGTCCTCGGCCAAATCCTCGGCGTCCTCGACCATGAGCACGTCCGCGAGGGGTATTGCCACGCCCGAGACCACCTCCGCGACCATTTGCTTGACGATGGGCATGTCTACGACCACCTTCTCGACTGTTTCCTTGCCCATGAGCACGCTCGTCATTCTGAGAAAGTTCCGGGTGCAGGATTTGTCGCAGAAGAAATTTCAGGAGATTTCCTGCATTAGCGTTGTGCTTCGGGAAATATTTCTTATGATCTATGGTGTATCAGCTCAAAGCGACGACATTTGGGAATATGCGGACTTTTCTCTGAGTGCGGAAGTTGTCCACCAAGTCCACAAGATTAATGTGCTTGCTTCTGACAGCCTACAATCATGATATCTAACAGCCTTCCGAGTTGTTTAACTTGGACCTTACCTCTCGACACTCGTATACGCTCTTTGGAACGGGGTTCATCCGCAATAGGGCGCAGAGGGCTTGCCATTTGGTAAGGTCATTAACGTCGGTTCCAAAGTATTCGTTGAATTGCATCGTCAACGCATCCTGAAACCCCATCTTAGCCTCCTCCTTCTCGTCGTCATCTCTTTTCCAACCATTGGAATCGCATAGCCGATAAAACTCGGTAGTGGACGAGTTAGATGGATTATAGACGAAATTTGTGCGTTGACTAAAAAATTTGGCCAGGGGACCCTCCTAATTATTATGATTAGACCGGGTGTGGATGAGGTCAGAGATACTTACACGCATTTTCGTGTATCGCCAGGGGTGTTGAACGGAAAAACGAATTACCTTTTTTTTTAGCTGCACTTTGATATTTGAACTCCGCAGCTAGCCAACCTTCAGGATCATCACAAAAGAAAGGTTTGCACTGTCGATCCTTGGTCATTCGATCAGTGTACATTTGATTCCTGAAACCGTTTAGTAAGAATCTACCGCTGATAAAGAAAATGATAAGGCTTTTTATGAAATGATGATGCAAATCCCACTAGTAAAGGGGCTCGCGCGTCCACGTTGTTCCATGGGAGGAACACTACATTTTTGGATACTTCACGTCTAAAAAACGTAAGTATTGTTGCGTGGACGACAGATCATGATGGGATCATGATGACCGAAAGTACAACATAACTTTTGCCAAGAAATGAAACTCCACGGTTAAATATTTAACCGACTACAAATGGGCCTCGACATATCTTGCATTCACTCCTCCTCCACCGCTTGTCGGGAACAAGAACGAAGTCACTTGTTACAGGGACTCGTCCTCAAGTCCTCATGCTGTCTTTTGGCTTGAGAGTTTCTTGGTTCATCCTGTCCTTGTCTGGTAAGTCATTCTGGTATTTACAGGTGTCCAGCTCCCACTGAGTCGTGCGTTTGAAAGGGTTGCTAAGCTGCTGGGTTACCCTTTGGTCATTTGGTCGAGTGGTGGGGTCGAAATGGGCTTCGATAGTGTATTGCCTTGGTACAACACTTGCACAGGGCATTTTCTGTGTGGGTGAGTGCTGTCATTCATTCCTCCCGCCGTAAATTTCAACTGCTGTTCCATAGGAATCGTTTATCGTCTGGACCCGTTGTTAATGGCTCGCTCATTTTGTCTTGGTAAGCTTTAAGGCGGTTGGTCACATTTCGAAGGTTGCCGGTTGATGACTGTCCTTTTTTCTTTCTCCCCATAGCGCAAAACATCTTGATGTCGGCTGGGGCATTCATTAATATTGGAGTCGTCTTCGCCCTCACGGTCGCGACAAATATGGCAGTCCGAAAGCCGAAGACTTGGGGTGACGCTCATCGGTATGTCTTTGCAAGCGGAAACATTTTGCCCATCATAATCTCATATCACCACACAGTGCACTTCAATGGCAGAAAATCTTTTGGTTGCCAGTTGTTGTTGCCCCACTCTTGGCTACAGCATTCTATCTCGCCTTGTCGTTCTCCTTTCGTTCTGTTACTCCTTCTGATGGCATGTGGTGCGATTCAACGGAACCAGAATGGTATGAAGATTAGTTTTCTTCTTCGAGACCTATTTTCGACGTATATCTACAGGATTCGCTTACTTGGTCCTTTTGGCGTTCCTTTCCTTCTTTCAATATCTGTCCTTTATCTCTCCATACAGTCCTTCCTTCGCATCCGAAAAACCAGACTACATCTTCTCCGATCGCGACCTGAATGTCAGACTTCTCCTACCAACAATCCCAGGACGTGCTCACAACGTCCCACAGCTTGGAGGAAGAAAAGTCGTGTGTCGTTGCGGGATGTGGCCAAGATGCCTATCACCTTGGCGCTGACAATTTCGAAGAAGTCGTCCCTTGCATCTATGCGGGTTTGGAAAGGGATGGGAATGAGGAAGTGTGCCGCTGCGTCTGCGGTTGATGGTGTCGGGATGTCCATGAATGTGGTGGCTTCGAAAGAAATCCGGCCCCAAGGTCATCGTTCACTACAGATAACGAGATCAGTCACCCAGTCGCTTCCTCCGACAGCTTTACCTTTGGCACTGTTAAGATCAGATGATGGAAGTTTAGAAAGCTTGCCGAGTGCTTCAGACATCATTATAAGGAGCGTTGGATTTGGAGATAAAGGAGAGAGAAACACCCACGATATTACAGTTGAAAGTCGGCGAAGCCTGTCCAGCAAGTTCTCTCTTCGAGATCGCGAGTCAGCTTCGGATGTCAGAAAATCCAATTCTTCTGCATTTGCCAGGGACGAATCTCCGCCTCCTGAAATGAAGTCATGTTCTGACTCAAAATCGACTTCCACGAAGGATCGGGTGCCCAATGACGGAGAGCCCCATGTGACGGGCAGCCCTGCCAGCCAGATGTTTCGAATAAGCTTGGTTGACGAAGACGAAGAAGCGGAGGTGGATGTGCACCGAGGACCAGCTGGTTCAAAGCGTGATGCTAGGAGTTCAATATTGCATACGATCGAGCTAGTGGCGGGCGAGTCTGTCTCTGTTGATGAACGACAAACCGATGATGAGGAGAAGGTCGATCTGAAGTTTGTGGTTGATGCTGAGGCGGCTCTGGCGGGCGTCGAGGACACGAAGGATGATTTCATGGAGAAATTATCTACACCCTCTGTTACAAAGAAGAGGCCTACTTCAATGATTTTCACTTTGGATGGTAGGTTCCATGACTTCTCGTCTTGTGTTTATTCACATTATTTTTCTTTCTTTGCGGCTATGTAGGTCCATATAAGAAGCCAAAACACCAACCTGCGTGGTTGGCACCGGCTTTATGGCATGTTATCCTATTTCAATTGTACGTCGATTCCTTGAGTTTGCATAATAAGTGGTAGTTAAACCACGCACACAGCGCCTTCGTATTTATCCAATTCCTCACTTTCTTGACAACATTTGTTGATGTGGTTAGCGGTCAACAAACACCTTCACGTTTTGGTTCGCAACACCTTGCCTTGCTGCTGGCAGCTTGGTGCCCTGTTGTTATATTTGGTAAGCCCTCTGACTTCAGGGGCGATGTTAACGCTGACTGATTCAGGTTCTTTACCCGTTGTACGGAGAAATTTGATACCTTGGCGCCCTATTTCAATTTCAAGAGCTGACTAGCTCATTTGATTGGTTAGATATCGATCTATTACTGACCCCTTGATGCTTATGAATCATGATGCATTTACTTTGTAAAATTCCATCTTATCATAACCTGACATTCGCATCATCATATTCACCTCTACATTTCCATATAGACTTGAAATAAAGAAACGTGTGGACGACGATGGTAATTTGCCTAAGTTCCACGGCGTGTAACGAAGCTCTCAAGGTCTTGGGCAGTTGCAATGGCAAGTACGAATTTGCGGTTGCGATCCGTCACTATTTGGGAGTTGAGTCCAATGTTTGAGACACAGAGTGGGTGGGACGAACCAAGAGCAAAGATATTTGTCTTGAGAAATTCCTCGAGATCGGTGAGTGGTGTTAGTGGTGTGATGGTAGTATATGGTTGATTTGGACTACGATTGAATCTTGTCATGTATTGGCTTACTTTGTCGCCCTGCGAAGGAAATGTTATCGAGAAAGCTAGAGAAGGAGAAGAAGGATACTTACAGGTTTTGCGAGTTCTGATTCCCAATTCTCCTTCAGTTTTGCGACATCGACGTATCCCAATGGCCGTCGATTTCGGTTGAGGACTCTGTTAAAGCGTGAGAGGGACATTAATAAGAATGAGAGGGCACATATACGGGACATGGGAGAAATCGCGCTCGTAGGCTAATTCAAGGACTCCCAAGAGGGGTTCATCAACAGCGACTGAGAATGCTGGCGGCAGCTGAAGATCCTAATTATTGCTGATCCGTGAAGTGGAGAATTGTGAATAGATGAAAATCGAATTTCACCTCTACCACAGCGCCTCTGTATTTGTCTTCTGGGAGTCCGAGGGGCACAAAGCTCGATAGTGTCGCCGTTGCCATTATTGTTCAAGTTGGTAATAAGTCAGTATTAAGTAACGGCCTTTGTCAATGGGAAGGCGTGACCAAGTCGGTGACGCGCCTTACTTTGACCTTCGTCATGGATGACGATGGACCAGCACAATCTGTATCTGAACCAAAGCCCATCCGCCGGCTAAGTGAACACCTCATTAACAAGATCGCTGCTGGTGAAGTGTGTTTCGTTGGTTAATGGTGTCTTGTTTTTTTGGCTAAATTGGTGGACAAGCATAGGTCATTCATAGGCCAGCGTCTGCGCTGAAGGAGCTCATCGAGAATAGTTTGGATGCTGGCGCAACTTCACTCCGGGTTACTGTCAAGGACGGTGGCATGAAGCTTCTCCAAATTCAAGACAATGGTTGTGGTATTCGGGTCAGTCTTATTTTGTCATACGAGAGTTGCAACATTCGAGCCTTTCTGACATTCCTAATCTAACATATACTAGAAAACTGACTTGCCTATACTTGCTGAACGGTTCACGACCTCGAAGCTGTCTACTTTCGCGGACTTGAACAAGATTACTACATACGGGTTCAGAGGAGAAGCACTTGCTTCAATCTCTCATGTTGCGCATTTATCCATCATCACGAAGACGAAATCAGAAAACTGTGCTTGGAGGTAAGTCGGCCTTTCTTGAGTCTGCTTATTTAAGCTGATTTTGTAAAGGGCCTCATATGCGGATGGCGCTTTGATTGATTCAAAGACAGGACAAAAGGCAGATCCCAGACCTTGTGCTGGCAACGACGGCACGACCATCATTGTGAGCATATATCACATTTGCATTCTAAATGACGCGTCGTGATACCCTGGTCAGATTGAAGACCTCTTCTACAACACCCCTACACGTCTGTCTGCACTACGTAATTCTTCTGAGGAGTATTCTCGTATCCTTGATGTTATGACAAAATACGCAGTTCATAATCCCAAGGTCGCATTCATGTGCAAGAAGGTGCGAATTTCATCCAGTGAATGTGAAAAATAGAGCTCGATTTGACCCTACTGCCAGTAGGCAAATTCTCCTTCACCTGAACTCGTCACTCCATCCTCATCCGAAACCCGAACGGCAATAAGGTTGCTGTATGGCAATTCGATTGCGAAAGAGCTGCTGGATTTCAAGTTGTCTTCTTCGAAGGCAAAAGAAAAGCTTCGTAATGAAAACGATATGGATGTCACTGAGGATGAGGATCAACTTGAGGACAGGCTGCCAGACCAGCCCGAATCGTGGTCTGCAGAGGCGTATTTTACAAATGCAAATTATCAAGCCAAAAAATTTGTTTTTCTTCTGTTCATCAATCGTGTGTTGTTCCTACCTGTTTCATTTGTGGGTTCCTGATCTGATTTCAGACCGATTGGTCGAGTCTCATCGGATGAAACGGGCTTTTGAGGCTGCATATCAAGGCATACTTCCCAAAGGCACTTCGCCTTTTATGTACTTAAGGTCATTACCTCCAGTGTCTCATTCCTGCGGAAATACTAAAACGTTTTTTTTGGGGTCAATTAGCTTGCAAATTGACCCGCGGGCAGTCGATGTTAACGTTCATCCAACTAAACGCGAAGTTCATTTTCTTGACGAAGAAGCCATCACCGTGAAAATTGCTGATGCGCTCCAAGAACAACTGACAAAGCAGAGTCAGTCAAGAACATTCGAATATCAGGTGTGTAATTCTTCTTTTTTGAATAGCTAATAATCGAGTGTTCATGCAATAATGAAGACTCGGATACCTGGGACATTTCTCGGAGAAGAATCTTCTTCATCTAGGAAACGGAGTAGACGTGACAGAGATGATGACGAAGGAGATGTGAATAGAGAGGGTGAGACGGAAATGCCCACGCCAGGTAAGGCTCAACATAATCTCCTTGTTATTTGTTATACTGACTCCTCTCGTCTGATTAGCGGAAATGATGAAACGCAAGGTTTATTCCCAGCACAAAGTGCGAACTTCGACTCAAGACCGGACTTTGGATTCCATGTTTCCACTTGCAAGCCAGAACACAGTATTACCATCTTCTATGACGGAACCACCTAACACTCCAAGTAATTCTCTGCGGGGACGGGAAATAAAGGAATCAGAATGCTTGCTTACTTCGGTGAAGGATTTAAGGAGAAAAGTTCAAAAGGGAAAGCATCGACGTGAGTTGGTTTTTTGCACGCTTTTTTCAGGGCGAATTGACTGATTGTTTTCAATCAGAATTAACGGAGATCCTTGAAAAGCACATTTTTGTTGGGATCGTCGACCTCCATCGGTGTTTGAGCCTCGTGCAATATTCTACGAAATTATACCTCGTCAACCATGATGCTCTTGCGTACGTACTACCTTTCGTGACTTTCCTCGTTTCCTATGGCTTCACGCATATTCAGTGAAGAACTCTTCTACCAGCTTGGGATCCGTCAGTTTGGCGACTTTAGTAGAATCAAGTTGAAGCCTCCACCTTCACTACGGAGTTTGCTTGAAATTGCTGTCGAGGCGGATGAAACGACCCTAAAGAGTCAATTGTCAAAGACCGAAATTGTGGATGTAGGTTATCCATTTTTTAAAAGGCAATAATGGTAATTAACTATTCACACAAAGCGCATAGAAAAGCTGCTTCGGGACAGACGTGATATGTTGTCAGAATACTTTTCAATGACGATATCTGAATCTGGAATGCTTGAGAGCTTACCCCTACTCTTGAAAGAATACGTACCGGATTTGGATCGATTGCCACAGTTTTTGATGCGCCTTGGGCCTCAGGTATGTTGGCCATTTGTATTCTACTTTTGGTGGTATTGGAATCGTTGCGCCTACACTACAGGTTGACTGGACCTCGGAATCTGAATGCTTTGACACATTCCTGCGCGAACTCGCATATTTCTATTCCCCCATGTCCCCTCTACGACTGGGACAGGGAGGAACTTCAGCCGACGAACCCCGTCAAGATTTAGAGCCGCAAGAGAAAGCGGAACGGTGGCAAATTCAACACATACTTTTTCCGGCTATGAGACGGTATATCGCTGCTCCGAAGTCTTTGTTGGAAATGGACGTGGTTCAAGTTGCAGACTTGCCGGAATTATACAAAGTCTTTGAGCGATGCTAGTACTACAGATCCTCAGTCAACATCATAAAGAAACAAATGGTTTAGAGTAAGCGTGCAGCAGAATTATGTGATTGGTATTCTACAAGAGATGAGTGAAGCTGGAACAAAAAATGCTAATTGGTTGCAAGTGGAACTGTATGATGGAGTGATTAGAAATTACAGACTTAGCTACAAGGACGACGGGAAAATCGTTCCAAGTCAATGATGACGTATATTAAGGGGTTTAGTTGAACTATAAGACGAAGAAAGTGAAAGTGTGTCAAAAATGAAAGGGTCCGTATCTGAATCGCTATCAGAGGATTCATCCGAATCCTCTTGTTCGTCCATACCACCACCGACGTTGAATACATCGAGGAATGGCGTTTGTGGGGTGTCTGCATAACACTCGGGTGCAGAAGATTTGGCAAGGATCGCAGCAACACGGGCTTCGAGCTTCCGAGTGGGCATGGATGAGGACGTTTTACGCTTCGTTGTTGCCGATTCAACAGCACTATCTTGGGATTCACTTGTGAAGAAGTCGTTCAGCTCGTGTAGATTTTTGACTAGACCACCCAAGTCATCGGCCAAGGGTGTTTTGATGGATGCCAATCCTTTCACCTCTGGCTCGAACTCGATACGCGACGGTCGTGTTGGGACGGAGCAAGAATCAAAAACGGCCATGATGTTCGCACGACACGTTTCACGAAGTGAATCTTCTTGTGCTATGGACCACCCTGAATCCTGCGGGACACCGAAGATAACAGGGGCGGAGTCGGGATCGGAATGCAGCGACGGAAGAGAACCAAAGTGCATGCTCATTCGAAGGATGTGTCTGGCGGCGGGTCCGCTACCAGATATGAGCAAAGGTTCTTCAAGAACTTCGATTGCTTGAGGAGCCAAGTCTGTTTCCAGGAGGCGGAGTAGAGGCATGAGAAGTTCTGATCCAAGGAACTCGACATTGCGAGCCTCTCTCTGTTGGAGGAGAATTTTCAGAACTTGCATGGCCTGTATACGCAACCACCGTTCCTCATTGAGTGCCAGTCCTAGTAGGAGCGTAACAATGTCCGTCCAATTTTGATTGCCGAACTCTCGAAGGCTGGAGACTGATTGTCTCAAAAAATCATCCTTGGTTCGGAAATGACCCTTCGAATACGAATTCATGATCCTCTGAATGCTCTGGCGCTTTTCAGTCCCAGCCAGCATACTAATGCTCTCCGCAAATCCTCTCAGTGACGGATCCAGGTTATCCATCCCGTGCAAGCACCAAGGAAGAGCAATGGTATAAAGGTCCCGTAAACGTCCTCCGGATCCGTCGATGAGTCGGCTGTCCTGAAATTTGGAAAGGATCTGCAAGGCATCCATGGTAGCTGTCGAGGTTACAGAGGATCTCAAGCCTTTCAGCAGTACGGGTTGTAGGAAGGGAGGCCCTGTCCAGTCGACCGGCCGTTGGCTTAGGATTTGATCGATGACAGTCGGGTCATGAAGGTCGATGCGATTAAGCAAAGATTGAAGAAGGTGGACTACCTGCAAGAACTCGTGTTCTACTGTGGTAGATAGGCAGGCGCAGGTGCACCAATACACTTGTGGGATAAGTGACTTGTCGAGTTCGTCGGCATTCGCAATCGCGTCGATGGTTTCAATTATTTCTGCTGTAAAAGCTTGGATATTGTGATCAGAAGCAGCCATGGTGCTGGAGAGCCGTCCAACAAGTAAAGCAAAATCGACCTTCTTGATGCGGGGCATCAGCGCTCGAAATATCTGCAAGGACCGGAAAGCGATGGCCCGAATCGAGCAGGCTGTGCCCCAAGCTAGTGCTAAAGACCCCCACTGCCCTATCACCTGAGGAGCCAGGGGCTCGAGGTAGGCAAGGACTCTTGATAACAGTGATTTCATCTTCGGAAGGACTGTTGATGTCGACTCTTCTTCTTCCCAATAAAGCTTTTCTGCCTCTTGTTGAAACGTAGCAATAGATCCTTGAACAGATGCACGAAAACGGGCAGCAGATCTGTCCGGTAATTCGTCATACCCAGGTGTCCAAGAACGCAGAATTTGGAAAAGCAAGCCCTGAGCCTGTTGACGGATGAAAGGAACACGGTGATCGATATGCGTAAAAATGGCATGTAGAATTGTAGGTAAGTGGTCTTTCATTTCCCAATAGCGTTGGAGGGCAACGTCGGACAAAAACAGCCATGCAAATTGAGCCGAACCAAGGGTCAGACGTGGCTGCTCTCCACCAAAGAGAAGGTCAAGGTCTTCCCAAAGCTGTTGCTTGTCTGGCGATGGTAAGCCTAATTTGTGATCCACGTTCGGTAACATCTGCGTAGGTTCAACGACTAAACAAAGTTCTTCGAAAACTTGACGTCCAATGTGTGTTTGACAAAGAGAAGCAACGATGTTGGAAGCACATGTTATGAACGATATACTTCCGACTTTGTGGGCTTGCTCGAGTAGAAATCGAAGTGTCGCACGACCATTAAATGGGTGAGGGGGGTCCACAAGCCTGGTCCAAAGATTTAAGACTTGTTCGGCATGACGCTGCCCAAAGCGTAGCGTCAGGGAGGTGAGGTGATAAAGGCAGGTAATCCCTTCTTGAGTAAATTCCATCTGATCCTCTTTCACGAGAGATATGTTTGGAATCCAGAACTCGAGGCTCTGGAGCAAAAGGATTGTAATGTTTTTGTCGTATGCCACCTCGGGAAGCTGAGGTAACCAAATACCAAGCTGCGCTAGAATGTCGTCGGCCTGTAATGGATGTTCCCCAGCTAGGAAGTCTGATATAAGCCGATGTGCGTGAATGTAAGTGACGGGTGCCAAACTTGCAACATAGGATTCGAATATTGACATTGTCAACAGACCACCATGCTGGTGGTGGATAGCTGCAAGCGTATTAAACGCAAGCATCCGAGCCTTAAGAATTGGATGCCGAAGATTGGTGAAACAGAGGCATACGATCTGGGCGAAGGTAAAGTGGTGACGCTCCTTGCACACGACTTCAGAGACGACTTCAAAGATGTGGAAGTTGCTAAAACCAATGGAATCTAAGACCACGATTGACCCTCGAAGGACCTCTCGAAGAAGTTCGTGATTGACTTCGCTATGTGTAAGGAGGCTCCGCAAAGCATTCCTGGTGAATATAAATCAGTGGCAAAAGAGGTAGAGAAGGGAGATATCTTACTTTCCCTTGGTGAGATTCTGACCATGGGACGAAGTCATGATGGCGCTCAAGCGATTCAGTACAACTGGGACTGTGAGAGGCTGAAGGAGATCAGGTGATACCAACTCTATTGGAGAGTTGGTGGACAGATCCGGAGGAAAGAAGGCCATTAACTAGACAAAATCTTAGCAATAAATTTTTTAAAGAAAATCATGAAAGGACATACACAGAGCGAAGTGAGTGCCCCAACAGCAGCATGGGAAAGGAGTGATAACTCATGTCTAAAGCGCTGTAGGTTATTTCTGTCACCACTCTCAGCCGCCTCCACGGCTCTCGTCATTTTTGCTTCCAATTCTTTTGCAGAAGCAGTCATAGGTCCAACGTGGCACCAATCATCGCATAACCGATACAAAGTTAAATGCATTTGCGGAGGGATGAAACGCTCAGAATCTTTGAGGACGCCAAGTCCTGAAAAGAGACGCTCTACAATACCGCAGAAGTATCGACGAAGGCGATTTAGGTTAGGATTGTCTCTCATATCTTGCGCATTGAGAAAAGATTGCGTACTGCGAACAAACTTCAAGACGTTGGACAGGGCCGCTGGACGAGCAGATGACCTCTGTTGGTCAAGGAGAGGAGCAGTGATAAGGTAAATGCGCGCGACTGCAGAATGGAGACGTTCCTGCCGGCGAGTCCGATCACCGTGTACACTCGAACTGTTTGATCGAATACGCGTTTCGTCATGTATTTGACGTGGGCCAAGAATAGTAAAACTCGATTCGATGGCGGAATTAGGAACAAGTTTGGACCGGGGGTCGTCATAGAATTGCCGACCAGCAAGGAGACTGAGGTCTTCGAGAAGGTATTGATACGCATGGGCAGGGAAAGAGCTGATGCATAATACAGCTGCATCACGGAAGATGGTGTACTCAGAGTCAAGGAAAGGTGTCAAGTGTCTGAAAAGGCCACGCGTAGTCAGATACCTTTCCCTTTCGTAATCCCGACCATTGGAGGTAGGTGCCGATCGAGGCGAATCAGGCGGGATCGCACAGAGGATTTTCATCCACAGATGCCATTGATAGATCATGGGTCTATTCTCAGCGACTAGTTTAAATCCATCCTTTTCGAGTGGATTCCGTGATGAAAGCCCAGGTGGCATGCGGCTGCTCAGTCCAGCCAGGTGTGCGATTGACGGGTGATATCGTGAGACGACTGCAATGATAGATTCTCGTAGAAAGTCAAGGGTGTTTGCAGAGTGTGTTGTGCACTCTCGAAGAAAGGGTGGATAAACATATCGCCAGAGCTTGTGATCCTTTTCGTTCGCGCTTTCGACTATGTGCAAGGAGACACCCTCTCCCTGAAATTTCCGCCATTGGTCAAGACGAGATTGCTCTGATTTGTCTAAGAGGTCATCATATCCGGCCAGGTAAGAAGAATTGTCCTCAGACATTCCCTGCAGTCGCTCCACGATGAAGAGAGGGCGGCCCATGGATCCCGCGGTAGTCGATGCAAAGTGTGAAGTTAGGCTGCCGAGTGTTCGGACAACCTTGATGCCAATGGAGTGGACCTTGTCTGACACATGGGACAGGAGGAAAAGCGCGGCAGCTTCAATTTCAAGACACTTCGAAACAATTTGGTCGGCTTGCGGGAAGTTGTCTATCCCACGACGAACAATAGAACGCGTCCAATCTTCGATTAGGTCATGCCACAGGGCAAGCAATGGTGAGTATTCAACATGCAGTTTCATGCCAGAATCGTGACAGATGCTATTGGGATGGAATAGGAAGTAGTTGGATCTTGAGACTACTTGGAACGCGTTGTTATCGTCAGTCATGAACCGCTTTAAGGAAGCTATGGCCGCTTCAGCGAGCGTGGGTTCAACATGAACAACTCCACGAAGGAGGAGGTCGATGACATCCGAGAGTTCGATAGATGGGTGAAGAAAGCGCGGCCACGCCTGAAAAGACGTATTGAGGATAGATAAATGCGGCGAACAATTAGGTGGGTAAGCGACTGTGATGTCGTTCGAGTGATGTCGAACAATGTAATTGTTTGACTCCTCAAATACAGGACTGAGCTTTGAGAAAGCCCACTGTTCATCGAAAACAGACATGGATCCGACCAAATTACCACAATAAGCAGTGACTGTCGCCAATGTCAATCCACATCGGTCGAGGAATTCCTGCAGTCCAGGTTTCAGAATTGAGGGAGGGAGATAACTCGAGGAAGAAGGATAGTCCTCTCTGCTGGGCATAATGGAGAAATCGTGTGTTGTCGGCCAAGCTGGAGTGGATACTTCAAGTTCCAGGTTATGCAATGAGAGGAGAATGGCGTTAACGACCACTGAAATCCTTTCAGGGGCAAGAACGGGTCCTATATTTCCTCCCTTTTGCTGGAGGCTATTGATTGTCGACTCTTGAAGAAGCTCCAAACACATTTCTCTGCCATATTCCATGTGTCTCGACAAGATAAAGTGAATGATATATGTCAGTGGTTCAAGAAGATCCTCAGCAGGCAGGACAACAGTCCGATTTGGAGGGAAGAAATGTTTCATGATAGTCTCCAACTTGGTCATCGTCGTAGAGGCCGATTCTTGACAACGATAGAGGTATGTCCAAACAATTCTCATGAGGCCGTTCAAAATGACTATTCGATATGGTCGATCCTAAGGCAAGTTTAGTTGAGTACCGGCAATTAGACCATGCAATCGAACCTTGAGTTTAGAGATAGCACTTTCAGAGAAAGTTTGCCAATGTTTCAAAAATAAAGCTTGTGGGGCCATGCATAGGCTGGTAACGGCAAGTGGGAATGCGGCTTGCCAGTATCGCGGCTTGCTCATCATCTCTTTTGCTCTCGGATATATTAGTTCCATTGCTTTTGCCCATTCTGGGTGGTTCGTTTCTGCTTGCACGGTCTTCTTTGAATCAGAAAATGAATGCCAGGAAAAAGATGGTGATTACCTTTCCAATTGGATGTAGTAAAAAGAGCAGGGTTTCTGCAAAAGCTATCTTGAGATTCAGCCCATGCGCATTCATGAACGATTTTGAGAGTGATTCAATGAATTCCGCCCCTTCTTCGAAGGCTTCAGGTGGCCATATCTATGCAAAATTCCAGTTTACTTGGAAAACAGACAGATACTGATGTACCTTGATTCTTATATGCCTTAAACCTTTGATGAGGTATTCGTATTTGATCCCGAAATCCCTTGATACTTGCCCTTGGGCAATCGGAGCTAATTCTCCCAAGAAGCGGTCTGTAACGCTGACGAACCTGGAGCAAATTGGAAATCACGCAGATGAACGATTTCAATTGCAAACGCACCTAACATTGGCTAGGTGACCAAGCAACGTCGCATATAGTTCAGAATTGATGGCATGATTCGAAGACTGTTGAAGGGCTTTTCGATCAGGCTTCCTGAGTTGATCAAACGTCGTTTCCTCCAAGCTGAAGCCCAGAGCATCCCCAAGGGCGTCTTTTGAAAGCAATTGAAGGACGGATATTAATGCACGACACATGATATAGATTGAAGCAAGAGATTTGCGTTCATTCAGGAGACCAGGGATCTCACTTGGGCGAAGTGCACGATTCGACAGGTGATTGCTAATGAGGTCAGAGCCGACGCTCTCGATCTGGGTTCTCCGCCAGCGGAGAATAGAATCAATGACCTGCTTTGCGTGTCTTTGAGAAATAATGCCAAGCGAGTTCAGTGTCTCATCAAATATGCTGTCAACACCGGGGCCCAAATGATCGGTTAATAGTGGGTCCTTATCCTGTTGGAGTCGTTAGATTCGTCTCCAGCTGCCAGTAGCTAACTTTGTGCGTACCAGAGATCGTCGTAAGAAATTATCAATTTTCTCTTCCGCTGAACTTGCAAACCGAATGAAAACGGCGTGCAACGCGTAATCTGCAGGCGTTTTCAGGTCCATAACGATTTTGTCTTCGTCTAAAGGTTCTTCTTGGTACACTCGTCCGTATGCACTAGGTACACGAGGAACAGGAGGTGTCGGCAGTGTGAAGTGATCGCTTCCCGTATCAGAAACATGAAAGATGGAGCCGCTTTGTGAATGATGGGAGCGAGTTGGACCATGACTGCGGGATTTCGTGAGTACGGTCCCGCGACTGGACTTTGATTCTGAGGAGATGGGAAAACTTTGGTTAAGTGAGGAGGTTGAGCGGTTCACAAAAGGGTTCTTCAATATGGGGTAAGGTGAATCGAGTGAGGGCATAGGAGGCGCTTCCGAATTCTTCGCATTCTTGAAGGCATTGCGAATAGAGGCAAATGATGGCTTCTTTGAGAAACCTGTTGCGTTGTTGGCCAAGGATGGCTGAGCTGAATGCGAGATTGTTTTATTCGCAAACTTGATTGTCGCGGAAGCTGTCGATTCGACTGAGGCTGATGAATCCCCTCGTGTATGCGAGAAGAAACTTCTTTCAGCGGGTTGAAATCCACTCATGGGCGTCATTTGACCACTTGGGGAATCACCACCAAATCCCATGCTTCCAAACGCACTGGTGCCAAAGGCACTGTTCCCAAATCCATGACCTGACCGACCGAAAAGCGTTGGCGTTGACCGCACATCGTCGTCAAAGTCTGCAGGACTGCTATTACTTGATAACCTCGTCAAGCCAAACTTTGCTTACCTGGAATTGTGATCTGTACGCCCTCAGTCATGGTTGCAGGCCAACTAGTAATGGTGAGGCCAGACCAGAGGCAGATCGGTTCCTACCTAGCTTATTCCGCACCAAATAGAACGATGTGAACGGAGTTGCGAGCCAGAGCACCGTATGGCGACCAAGGTGAACGACTTCTTTTTTGGGACCAAACTGCACGTGGACATTGATCGTGAGAAGGTTCTCCATTGTAGGACGCGCGTCGCGTCTCTTGTAAAGGCCATTGAATATCTTACGAGCATGACGAACCCTCAGGACTTTGCTATAAAGGTCCAATCAGACGATGCAAAACCGAAGAGCAAAGAACCCGCTGCCCCGGCTCCATCGAAACCCGCGAACGACAAGAAAGAGGGAGAGGAATTGGTTTGTGTTCAATTAGATGATCCATCCCATGTAATGACCAATGGCTTCAGTCAGAAGAGGACCAGCAGCTAAAAGAGCAATTGGAAATGTTGGTTGAACGGTTAAAGGTATTATTGAATATATTATCGTTGGTCTATTAACAAATCAATTCTTAGGAACCTAACACTGAATTGTATCGTCCTGCTCTGGAAACCCTGCGGACGCTAATAAGAACTTCCACGTCTTCTATGACATCCGTTCCTAAACCTCTGAAGTTCCTTCGGCCACATTACCCTGATCTTCAGACCCTCTATGATGCGTGGCCTCCCTCAGAGGACAAGGTTAGAAAGAAGCTTATTCATGATATCTGCCGATCCGAAAAACTCATATGTAGTCTAGTGTCTTTTTGCCGACATTCTATCCGTCTTAGCTATGACATATTCCGATACACAACCAAGAGGTACTCTCCACTACCGTCTTCTCTCTGCATCTCTTCGCCCTTCGGATTCGCCACTCTCAGACCCTGGTACTTGGGGCCATGAGTATGTTAGGCACCTTGCTGCAGAGCTTGGAGAAGAGTTCACTGTGCGCGAGGAACAATCCTTGCCTCAGACTGCTTCCAAGGAGGAGATTGAACCGAAGTCACTGCCACTCCCGGGAACAATCGATGATTTACGAGACCTAGCAAGGCAGTGTGCTAAATTCCTCCTGAGCCACAATGCAGAACCCGACGCCGTCGATCTACTAGAGGAAATGGAAATTATTGGGGATATTGGCGACCTCGTGGACGAGAATACGTACGGGCGGGTATGCCAATACATGATTCGGTATGTACTGCCCCTCTCCTTTCTTATACATTTCTGATATTTTGGTGTTAAGATGCGTGAATTTCTTGCCACCACCCGATGATGTCTCCTTCCTTCGCACTACGCACATGATATACGTTAAACATCACAAATTGCCCGAAGCACTCGCGATTGCCATCCGGTTGGGTGACCCTGATCTCATTAGGGAAGATTTCAGTGTTGCCGCAAATCCGTAGGCATTCCCCCCTGAAATTATAAATTCATACTTAATCCGCCCTAGACTGATGAAACGCCAACTCGCCTTTCTTATCGCTCGGTCGCAAATTCCTCTTCAATGGCTCCAGATTCCATTAACAGAGGACGAGGCGGAAGAATCGTTTGAAAGCGATCTTCAGGATTGTCTTTTCAACACGAAGCTTAGTGAACGTTTCCGTGCGTTTGGGAAAGAACTTGCTGTCGAAGATGCCAGAAGTCTGGAAGACGTGTATAAGTCCCATCTTGAAAATACGCGTATATCTATTTTTGATGATCCTCGGAGATTTTGTGCTCACCATATCGACAGGAGGAATTTCCGTGAACATAGATTCTGCTCGTGCTAATTTGGCGGGAACATTCGTAAACGCTTTCGTAAATGCTGGCTTCGGCAACGACAAGTTGATGGTCAAGGCTGAAGAGAGTAATAGCTGGGTTTACAAGAATAAAGATCATGGTATACATAATTGTCTTATCTTCCTTTCTTGCTGCTTACCTAGCTGGCACAGGCATGATGAGTGCTGCGGCGTCCCTTGGTCTCAGTTTACTGTGGGAGACAGAGGTTGGGATCAGCCACGTCGACAAGTATACCTACTCCAATGAAGAACACATAAAGGTCTGTCCTCTTTGCCTACGAAAACATGACCCATCCAATGTCCGGTCTCATAGGCGGGTGCACTATTGGCGACTGGAATGCTCAATACATGTGTACGAACAGAGGCCGATTATGCATTCCACCTTCTCGGAGAGTATACGACCAACCCTTCGGTATCTCTGAAAATCAGTTCAATGATCGGGCTTGGCCTTGCTTACGCTGGGTCTCATCGGGAGGATATCCTTCCCCTTTTACTTCTGCATGTAGCCGATGATGCAACGTCAATGGAGATTGCCAGTTTGGCGGCATTGGCACTTGGCTTCATCTTCGTTGGCAGTCAACATGGAGAAATCTCCGAAACTATCCTACAGACACTCATGGAGAAGTTCGAGAGAAACGATAAGTCTCTGGATGAGAAGTGGGCAAGGTTCATGGTATTGGGCTTGGGTCTGCTCTATCTCGGTGAGATTTTTAAGCTCCTGAACCTAACAACCTATTCACCCCGTAACAGGTCTACAAGATGCCTCAGACGCCACTATTGAGACACTGAAGGCCATCGGACACCCAATATCAAGAACTGCGCAGATATTGGTGGAGGCTTGCTCATTTGCTGGGACAGGAAATGTGCTGAAAATTCAAGCCATGCTGCACCAATGCGACGAACACGTCAACTCTTCTACGGCGAAAAAGGACGACAAAGAAGATGAAAAAAAGGAGGAGAAACCAGAGAAACCCGATGACACATTCCAAGCGTTTGCTGTAATTGCTATCGCACTGATTGCAATGGGTGAAGACATTGGCGCCGATATGTCCCTCCGTCAGTTCAACCATCTGGTAAGTCGATGTTTTTTTCGTGGCAGTTCAAGACTTCTTACTCTGAATAGATGCATTACGGTGAACCGATCATACGAAAAGCCGTTCCACTTGCCATTGGGCTTGTCAGTACTTCAAATCCCCAGCTACCAATCCTCGACACACTTTCGAAATACAGTCACGACAACGATCTCCATGTGGCAGTCAATGCCATCTTCGCCATGGGTCTCGTCGGTGCAGGCACGAACAATGCACGGCTAGCACAAATGTTGAGACAACTAGCGGGATTTTATGCCAAGGAGCCGGATACTCTGTTCATGGTGCGTGTGGCTCAAGGGTTGGTTCATATGGGCAAAGGCACAATCGGGTTGAACCCATTTTTCTGCGACCGGGGCATCATGCACAAGCCCGCAACCGCTGCTTTGTTGGCGACGTTGACCGCTTTTACTGACGCGAAAGCATGTGAGTACCTCGAATATTCAGATTACAAGGGGTAATTAATTTGTTCTTAGTCGTTATGGACAAATACCACTGGATGCTATACTTTTTGGCACCAGCCATGTATCCTCGGTTCCTCATTACGCTGGATGAGAAGCTGGAGAACAAACCCGTGACAGTTCGTGTTGGACAGGTACGTTTCACAACAGAATTCACATAACTAGGAAAACTTACCCTTTTGTTTTACGAGGCTGTTGATGTTGTTGGCCAGGCAGGAAAGCCAAGAACGATCTCAGGCTTCCAAACACATCAATCCCCCGTTCGTCTTGGAACTATCGAACGTGCAGAATTGGCAACAGAGGAATTTATTCCCTTTGGCCATGTCCTAGAAGGGTTTGTGATATTGCAGAAGAACCCCGGCTGGGAAGAAAAGATGGAACTGTAACGTCTACTCACTTGTGTGATCTGCTCAGCGAGTATGGATTTGATGCCGATATAGCTCATCACCTAAGCGCCGAGATTTAGAATAGACGGTTGCAACTAATTAATACCTCTGATTCTGGGTGTGATTCAATGAATGTCTCCAATAGTTACACGATAATTTTTTTTTACGAGTCGAATCCCGGTCCGCCCAATTCCGCAACTAGCAGCCAAACAAATGTTGAGCAGTGTCCGCATGTCACAAGTACTCTCTGTCGGTTCGTTTTCCCTCTGACGCATTCAATTGAAATACTCACATTCCGTAGGCTCACGGATAGCCGTGCTCTCGTCTTGTTCCTCCTTCCACACTTCAGCCATATTGTTTTCCCAAGCCTCTAAGCGGGCCAGTGCACGAAATAAGAAGAAAAACGTAGCACAGAGTGCCGACCGTGTCAAAGAAGCTGAAGAAAAAAGGCCAAGTGTCATACTTGGTACGCGAACCGCCGAAGAAGCAGAAAAATGGGGTGACTGTAAACTGTCAAAATTCCTAGTTGATCAGGAGAAGCTACGATCAACTACCAACCTGGTCCCGGAAGAGTACAACGGCCGCGTAGTGCAGATGCCCCAAAATCTGGGCTATGGAGTCCAGCACGCGGAGAAGAAACTGTTGTTTGAACATTTACCTTTAGCCACGCTTCATATGACTTCGCAGGTTCGCAAGGCGTCGTCGTTTACGAAGGAGATGCAGGAAGAGGATGAAAGGACTGAGCTTCGGAAGGCGAACTTGTTGGCTTTGGCTTTGGATTTGAGAAACGCGAACGCTGCTGGCATTTCATATGAGAATCGGAGGAGGATCATTGAAGCATTTTCGACGAAGGAAAATCCTTTCGACAGTGGAAGGACAGAGGTTCAAGGTATGTACCAGATATTTTCTGATGAACTGTGTCGTAATTCGTTTTTATTATTATCTAAGTTGCTCTGTTGACATACAAAATCCGCAATTTGTGGGCACACCTCACAAATTTCAGGCGCGATCTAGGCAACCGACGAAATTTGCGGAGACTTGTCCACCAGCGTGCCAAGCTGCTTCGGTATCTGAAGGGTCATGACCGGGGACGCTATGATGTTATTCTCGAGCAACTTGCCCTAGAACCAGAAAGTGTTGAAGGGGAATTAGTTATTTAGACGCAATATAATTTTCAAGTTTGTCTCTGGCTCATAGCATTCGTAATATGGCCTTTATTCGTTACATCATTGAAACGATACATTTCAGAGAATAGAAAGTGTCGAGAGATGAGAGGTAATTTATGTAATAAGGGTATGAATAAACTCTAGAACAAATGAATACCTGAAAAAAAAAATTGGAGCCAAACAGCGAGAGTTGAAGTCGTGTAGACCTAGAACGAAAACAACTGATTTACGAAAGTAAGTGCACAACGAAAGCGAATTCGAAAGCAAACGAGATCGATGCGGCGACTTGACAGATGAATCAAAAAAAAACCGGATAGAATGCTTGAAATTCATGAAACAAAGGAAAATGATGAGGGGGATTGCAGAGATTCACAGAGTGAGGACGTTGACAATGCCTGGTTTACAGAAAAAAATGCGGGTGCGGTGGGTTGAAGTTGGTTCGTATGCTGGCGTCTAATGCGCTACGGTCCATGAGAGAGGGAAAGCCGACAGGAAATTTGGGGGTACAAAAAATGTTTGGGGCTGAAAAGAAATTGAAAACCTTTTATGCGCGGACGCGGAGCTGTTGTAATGCTGCATAATCGGCTGCAAGGTCCCTGCTGTCTTCTCTCATAAGGTGAGCAGCTTCCTTATCCTCGCGTTCCAATTTAATCTCCGCCTTTATTCTGCAGACCTCCTTCGAGAGGTCGACTTGCGTGCTCTCCGACCAACGGTCTAATGCCCATTCTCTCATGAATACACTCGACTACGAGCTGGTCAATACAAAGCACATGCTGCGAATCGGAAGACTATCTGTACCTTGAAGTATCTTTTGCTCGCGTATTTTTTGTAGAACGCCGCATGCTTGATAGGTTTTAAGATATAATTAAGCATTAAATTCGCCGTGGGGATTAGTGACCCTTCTCCATAGGAGGAATAGTGGGCCAGGTTTGGAGTCTGCAATGTGTTTGGAATCAGTTGAGCGTATTTTGGGAATAAAACAAGAGAGAAATATAAACTGAGGAAGGGACGGATATTTACCCAATTTTCCGATCCTAAAGCTAGACGCGCGAGCCAGATCGAAGCAGCGGCCAATAGAGAAGGAGGAGCGGCGATCAGTCGCCACTCCAGAATGGCAATCTCCAGAAGATATTTAGCCAGCGTTCGCACTTTTACGTTATAGTCGTCCGCCTTGCTTACACGACGAAGAAAATGCACGGGGTTTGGGTAACTTAAATTCCAATCCAAAGTTTTCATAACATAGCGCTCAGCCTGGAGAATTTCCCCTTCAGTGTATGATGAGTCGGCGCATGTCAAGAAGTGGGAAACGGAGGGTGAGATTATTTCTTCGAATTTGGCGGAGATGAACATGCATGTTATCCCGACGAGTTGGAGTTTTGCCAGTGAGACGATGCGTGCGGAGAGAAAGCGGTCAATAACGTTAACACAGAGGAAGAGCGTTTCGGGAAGCAGCCGGAAGCGGAGGTGGACTTGGATTAGCCAGTCAGTTAGGATGCCGCGCATCTTCCATGCGAGTTCCTTTTGACTTTCCATGTAGTTTGGATTGGGCATCGTTGTCAACTAAAGGGAACAGATTAGACCTAAATGATTGTTGAGATTAGAATAGGCTTGCCTCTAGTTTCTTCATGTACGCGAAGATTTCCTGGACATATTCGCTGACCATGAGGGGATCGTCGCTGTCCTCCGAATCCAGATCATCCCAAGGGGAGTGTTCAGGATCATGCTCGACTTCATTCGCAAAGGCTTCCATCTCAGCTAGGAGTCGTTCATTGTGTGCCCTCTCCTCAGCAATTACTTTTGCTTCCTCGATAGCTCGGAGATCTTCTGGAGATGGTGACGACGTCCGGCGCTTTTTTGGCACTGGCTCCTCATACTCCTCTTCAATCTTAACGCGTGAAGACCGCGACGCAACACGGTTGTGAACGGCAGCAGGTGGAATTTTCGTAGTGAGATTAGAGCGACGGGTAGTGATACTTGGAAGTGGGGCCCTTGGCGGAGGATCAACCACCATCGCTTGGTCGGTCTGCGTGGCATCTTTCTCTTCTAACCGTTTTGCAGTGGTACCCACGACGCTCGTCGCCTTTACTGTTTGACGGGCAGCAACAGTACGAAGCGGTTGACGAACAGCACCGACAGCCCTAGGCTTAAGAATGACACCATCCAGAACTTCCTTCTCCTTCCCCTTAAGTGGGGCAGGCTTGTTATCGGCAACCGCCACTTCGCCCAATGCCTCTCGTTTCCGTTTCCCGGCGTGGAATTCTGTCTTGTTCTCCGTGCCAGTCGCCTTGGCTTTGGATGCCAGTGTAGGTCGGGCAATTCCGCTTGCAGCACCTGCTGTCGTGCCTGCAAGTCCAGAAACGAGCGACGCAGGCTTGCTCCGCGTCGCCACTCGCAACGTTCGCGCATTCGCGTTCTGGTTCTCTTTCACCGCAGTTGCCCTTGTTACCCTCGTTGTACGGCGCGTCTGATGAAGTATTGGTCACCATGAGTGACCCTCTCAGAATGGGGGAAATGCAACGAAGAGCTTACTGGAATTGCGGATGACATTTTCTAATAATGCCACGAGGGAATAGCAATGGGATGAAGGGCGATTTGGGAGTATACAAGGTATGGACGTCGGGACTGAGGTGAATTTCTGGCGTTTCTGTATCCAACAACACGTGAAGGTGCAAAGAAAAACAAATAGCGCCTCGCGTAAAAGTCACATGTGTGTGAGTTCACGTCGCGTGCTTTATTAGCGCGTCGGGGTGTCACACGTTTTTTTTGAAGAATTGGATGAAAGCAACGGCTGAAAACTTCAATTTAAGTCCGAATGAATCCCCCCTTTTCCATTTTACTGGGAAGTAATATTCAAGGCTTAGTACTTGGATTATTTAATGGCAGTGACGATCAGGCGGCCCTTTGAGATACACGGCTTGAGATCGCCAGGCATGGTGAGTATTGTAGATCGCATAGTGATTCTTCTCTTGCCTTGCAGCCTTCATATACCGCAGATTCATCCCGACACTAACGATGCCGTCAGAGCCAAAATTCGACAAGTACTCGCTCTTGAGAATATATGCTGGTCTATGATCCAATTGCAACAGGTCATGTTAGTCCAAGTCGTGCTATCTGAGGCGGCGAAACGGCTCTAGATGTGTTTGCATTTCAGAGATCAGGCTTCACGGGGGAACGCCAGTCATGCTATGATAAACCCGCTCGGGCTATAACCACCGAGTATTGGCGTCAATCAGTCGAGGTTGAATTTGGAGAAGCAGTCCCGAGTCACGGTAAACAGCCAATTGTCTGGTCAAATGATCTAAATTGGAGGTTTCTATCGGATCTCGATAATCTGCTGGACTTGGTGCTACATCCCTGGTTGAAGGTCTGAGGCACAACACATTGCTTGAAATTGCATGACGTTCAGTAATCAGTTGTCTGTTTATCAGGGTAGCGTCATAGTGGCAGGCTAAGTCTGGGAATCTTACCAAAGATTCAGTTCGGAATGTCTAGTTCATTGAGAGGATCCGAGTCGGATGATGCACCCTGCACCGTATGAGAAAGAGAAAAATACACTAAGCCGGGTGCAAGAATTCTCGACCAATGAGTCACCTGAACTCCGTGAGACCACACTCCTGGGGCCTGGTCCCCTTTACACGAAGCTTAATGGTTTCATACCGAGAAAGGAAATCTTTCAGCAGCATTCGGAAGAAACGGCCCGACATCATTTTTGAAATACTTTTTTCCGTATGGCCTCTTGATCTTAACACGGCCATTGCAGCCGTCAGAAGGGTGTCCAAAACCGGGGAAACTCCATAGCCAACAGCTTCAAAACGATGAAGGCAGTTTTTAGTTTTCCCGAGTACTCTGAGTTTCAGTGAAAATCTATTTTTTTGGTTGAGCTTGAACCGCCCTTTCTTCCAATACCGACCGCCACCATCTTTACTTCTTTTGGTTTCATTTCCCATTCGGGATTTTGAAATTTGGGCGAACGGTGGTTCCCCAACTGACTGCTCCCAGTCATTGTGCATCCATTGTCTGTCCCCTTTCGCCAAGTCTTTCACCCGTTGTCAAGGCTTAGCGATCCGATGCACATCCTTGACCTCCACACTTGATAAAGTCAATGCGACCACTGGCAGGTCCGTATTTCGCTTAGATTTTCCATATCATTCTTACCTTGTGCCAAATTTCAAAAAAGTCTCACCGATCGGAACAGTGACGGAAGCTGAAACACCCAGACTTTCATGCATCATGAGGCAACCAGCCACTGGGAAATGGGTTTGCCTAGTAGGACCTGTCGAAATGCCAACTTCGACTCGGAGTTGGCATCCGGACCGGCACTCCTTTGACCCCTACGTTGGACCAGGTATGTGGAACTACTTAATGATAGTGTTCACTTTCACTCCCTCAGCCATTACACCGTGACGGCGGCGATGGCACGACCAAAGAAGGTCGTCTTGACAAGGGATCTCGGTCCACAAGCCATGGCACTCTTCCAATCCCAACCCGAACTGGAAGGAGGAGAGAGATTATACGATGTAAATCTGCTTTCGTATACCAATCGTATCCTCCACCCACGATCCTAAAAAAATAATCAACAGGTCACAGTCTGGCCAGAATACCTCCCCTGCTCTAGGACTTGGCTCATCTCAAACGCCAAAGGAGCAGATGCGCTGATTGTCCTGCTCACTGATCAGGTTTGTTCCTCTTTAACTTGTTTGTCATTGAAGAACCGTTACCGATGTGTCCGATCCGTGTCATTTCTTGATTACAAGGTTGATGCCGAACTTCTAGACGCTGGTATGTGAATGTGCTCCTCATTTCGTATTGACCTCATCTTGGGCAGCCGGACCGAACCTTAAAGTCGTGTCTACAGTGTCGGTCGGGTACGGTAAGTACCTCATCTTTTTTATGTGATGTAACGTCCAGCTGAATCTTCCTTGAACCCCGAAACGATTAAAGAGCACATAAACGTCCATGAGCTCGCAAAGCGCGGAATCAAGCTCGGGTACACACCAGATGTACTCACTGACGCGGGTGTGTCTGGCGTTTTCAACTTAAGATTGCCATTTATTCAATTTTCTTTATCATTTTTTGCCCACCATGAACGATGACGTGTTTTTTACGCGAATACTTAGTGGCGGATCTATCGATTATGCTCGCACTAATGGCCGGACGTCTCGCAAATGAAACCACAGCTTTCGTTCAGGACGGCAAAGTAAGAAAGCCCTACTACATTTTAAAATAATCTCTTCTCAAACTATATAAACCCAAGTGGCCTACATTCTCCTGGTCACCATTCGCCTTTTGTGGAACCCAACTAAGCACCACTCCCTCTTCCCCAAAACGCACGGCAGGCTTCATAGGATTCGGTCGTATAGCTCGTGCAACCCTCAAGCGCCTCTCCGGCTTCGGTTTAACCCACTGTCTGTACTCTACCAGACCCACCTCTCCTCTGAATCCCATACCCGATGCCGCGCTTGCCAAAGACCTCAACCTCACGTGTGTGAAGCGGGTTTCGATGGAAATATTGGCAGAGGAAAGTGATGTGATATTCATATGTGTTCCCGGAGGAAAGGAAACGAGAGGGTTGGTCGGAGAGGATTTTTTGAGAAGGATGAAGAGCACTGCGGTGTTGGTTAATACCGCACGTGGTGGAGTTGTGGATGAAGATGCGTTGGCGAAGGCTTTGAAGGAAAGGTGGATTTGGGGTGCGGGTGTTGATGTTGTGTTTGGTGAGCCGAATGTTGGGGGGGAACATGTGTTGGTTAAGGAGCCGAGGTGTGTGGTGCTTCCGCATGTGGGGAGTGCGACTGTGCAGACGAGGAACGATATGGCGAGGCTGGCGGTGGGGAATGCGTTGGTGGGTGTTGGCGATGAGAGGGATTCGGATGGGCTGGTGTCGGCTTTTGTAGATTTTGGGAGATACAACTAAGTCTGAAAACCTCAAGACTCCGAATTGGATACACAAAATAGATGATGTTCCCTCACTACAAAATTCTCAAGACGGTACATGTATAAAAGAATTTCAGCCATCACGACCACTCAGATGGACAATACAAACAACCGATAAACCTCATCCACCTCTTCTTTACTTTTCCCCTTCCCCTTCCCATTCCCAATCGCATTTTCCAAAATCCCCGAGGAGACTTTCACAGGTTCCAGAGAGTGCAGATCTCCCATCGTCCTTTCATGCGAGCCTGAAAGGCGCTCATTACCACGCATGAGGACGATCCGGATTTTCCGGGTTTCGAAGAAGTGCTGTCGTGGGGGATGGATTATATATACGAGAATGGGGAATGAAAAAGGGTTGACATACGTGGTTCCAGGTGTCGACCGTCTTTGCGACGGTGGATGATTTACGGCTTTTCATAAATTTTTGGACCCCATATACGGATAGACCGCCTGCGATGAAGGGTTTAGGACCGTTGGCGGTGGGTGAGAAGAAGAAGAAGTGAACAGACCGACGATAGGCACCCATGAGAGGATGGGGATGTGGGATCTTTGGATATCCTTTTCGGTCAGTGAGCCAGCTGTGTGGACGTCGTTCATAAACCTATTTCGACATTACCGAGGATAAAAGGAAAGCTGTTGGGAAAACCCACTGCAACCAATCGATCTCAGTAATGTCATGCGTAGCGAATGGATGTGGATCGTCTTTGGATGGTGGGGGTGTCATCGGGAAGCCCTTTGATAACGATGTCGATTTGTCGGATGAGGCAAACAGAAATATGGGCTTGAATAGGGCATAGGTGAATTCGGGGCCTTGTGCGCGGGGGCGGGAGAAGGAGAGCGGGGTGATGGTGGTCGAGTTGCTTGCTGTGAGTGCTGCGGAGTGGGAGAATGGGGCGGGGGCGGGGGCGTAGTAGGTCGTGTTGGAGGAGGTGGAGGGATAGGGAGGTGCTGAACTTGCTGGGGTCTCGGCGGGCTGTGGTGGGTACTCCTTTTTGTCTGGGCTATACGAAAATCCATCCTGCGCAGTATTGTAGGAAGGGAGCGCCTCTTCTTCTTTGGACATCACGATCATCGGTTTGCTTCAGGTGAGATGTGTACTAAGTCTTAGATCTTAGGCATTGTCCCGAGTAACTTCTCCCATAGGCGCAGTGAAGATTCGTATCAGATAAGATAATAATATGTAAGTACTCCACAACCACTACTCAGGCGTCCTCAACAAAGTATGGCTTGCCTTCCCCTCGCCTTGCGGTTGCAACGTATATCCAGGGGGGAGGAACACATTGAACTCCTGTGCAAGGTCTGGATACCCATCGAATAGCATCGCAATTTGGAGGACAACTTCTCTTGGGTGGATCCTAGTATGAAGAACAAAGATGTCAGACGGGATGAGAGGAGGAGAACACAAAAAAAACATACACGTCGTCCTTCAAATCCCGCATGATGTCCAAGAAACTGTCATACTTCTCTGGGTCATGCTCGAATCGGAATTTGACCTTATCGACGAAGATGACGGCGTCTTTGCGTGTCGGGTTTTGCATGTTAACAGGTGCGACGTTGGATGTATTTTTTGATTCGATGATAGATGAGTGGGCTGTGTCCATTGAATGAGTGAGGTGGTAGTACGAAGAGATGGGTAAGTAAATGTGTTCCAAGTGTGTGCTCTTTATATGCCGCTCTGAGGGAATGGAATTGGAAATTTTATCGGGCCCATCAAATATATTTAGTGGCCCTGGGAGCTCGGAAGGAAGACCGGTGAATAGAATATTGAATTCTCGGTGTAGATGGGTAAAATATGTTCCGTATGTATTGCATTAACAATGTGTTCGATTCGGATTACTCCAGACATGCACGCACAGTGGGATGGAATGCAAAAAGTACGGACCGAAAGCCGGATATATGCTCCCAAGACTACCCTCGGACTCTCTTGAAGCGATCACACGCACACATGTGAAGCAAACCTTCAAAAAGCCTATCACCATCTTTTAGAAGAGAATTCAATGTGCCAGTGCCTCGAGTCTCACCGCCACTCCTTGCCGCGAGCGCGTGTGCAACACATTTTCAAGCATTCAAACGTTTTGGACAGCTGTCCATCGCATTCCTGATTAAATATATATCTCGGAGCTACTCCCAGTTCAAATTTCCTTTTCTGGAGATGAGGATTTGGATTTCCATATTTGACCAGGCCAATCGTGATTCATTAGGTTTTGGGTTTTTTTTTCAGGGATTTACATGTGGGCCTTCTGTATGCAAATTGCAAATTCAGGGGGGATTGTATTTGTTGTAATTGAGGTGGGAGAATGCAGGTTTTTTTGCAGGATGAACCGGATGAGGTCAGCGCCAATGGTAAGCATGATGATCACAGATCGTCATTTTCGGGCTCTTCTGCCTCAGCATCAAATGATTATATTCAAATTCTTGCAACGGTGTAAATGGAAAACAATGCTCGCTATTCACGGACCAAAAATATTATATTGTGGGACGACTTGTGCCGTGTATCTCGGGGAAGTCCGAATGTTCGGTGAACACGTTCATGGTCAAGTTCTCGCGACACTGGCAGCAAAAAAATTGACCGTACAATAAAGATTTGAAGCTACATAAAAAGGTCCTACTCTGGAACTTATTAGATCTTCATGACAGATTTTGGAGACATCCGATCAAGAATAATAATGCAATGCAAGTAATTATATTGATTTGACTCGGGAGAACTTTGCGTTGGTTCGAGGAACTTGGAATGTTCTTCCATCACGCAAGGAGCCGCGAAGGGGGGCAACTTCCTCTGTAGGCAAGTTCCACATCCACCGCCTTTAACTCATGACCACTTACATGCTGGAACTTTGCGTGTTCGTAGTTATGTAAACATGGAAATCAACAGACAAAAAGTCAACGGATCACGACCCGAAATCCGTTTTTTTACGGTGATCAGCGATGTATGTTGTGCGATCTAAGCCTTTTTCCGAATTTGGATTGGGTGTTTGAACCCCTGGCAATTTGAGATTTATCCCACTCTCACGTAGGCAGGGTCATGCGTGCGTGTCTACACTGCAGAATACAGTCATGAGGACGGGAGCCTCGCCCTCCTAAAAGTGGCTTGCTCTCCCCGGCCCCTGTGACAGGACCGAAGAAGGTAGGATTCATCCAAATATATTGCGTCGGGACATTTGCAGCCATACCTGAGTAATTGCAGTGCTATGCACATTGTTTCTATTAGTATTATGGTAGAATGAGGTTGACCTCCACATTCAGACTTGGCCGTCCATCGCGGGAACCTGACATCCGAAGTGACTCGACAAGTACTGCGACAGGGTGGGAAAGGAGAGAAAGATTATTACCTCGAATTCATTTGAAAGCCCAGAGCGAAAAACACCGTCACCCGGTACTAGTTAATCTACTTAAGCAGTCAGAGTATTTATGAAAGTGTGTAATGAGCAATATATTTCTTTAGCCAATCTGAAATGAATATTAATCGGGTCCCGGTCCGCACTTTAACCCAACCAAGTCACTCAGGGGAACACACAACTGGAACGTCGGGGTGTGCAATGCCTGGACTTGTTAACCTGAATCTGAAAGGTATGCAGTGCAATGCAGCAACGGTTTCCATTGACTCGGCCGTCCAAGTCCCGAACCAGATCTATGATAGATGTAGACTTACCCGGTCCTCCCTTCCGAGCTCCCATGCCTTAATAGCATCTGATAGCGTTTAAAATCCCTCATTTCTTCCAAGGCTATAAAGAGCAGCGTCGCACTTCCCATCCAACTCACCATGGCCCCTCCTATCCAAACCCAACACAAACCCAACACAAATCCCGAAACACCCAATCACCACCAAAGAACTTCACACAGTTTCGCCTCTCAGCAAAGGATGTTCAATCGCGGAGAAGCAATCTCCTTCGTCGACCACGTCAAGTCCCAATTCGAGGACGATCCAGAGAAGTATGAGAGGTTTTTGGGTATCATGAGAGATTTGAAGGAAAATGTGTACGTCCTTTTCTTATTGTGCTTCGCCATTGTTCCTCTTGTCTTCATCTGACTGACATTTCGACTTTGACACATCAGCATCGGCCCTTACAAAGTTCTCCTCCGAATCGCCGCGCTATTCAACGGGTATCCTGATCTAGCAATGGAATTCAACGCGTTCCTCCCCATTGACTATCAGTTGCATTTCGAAGGGGAGGGGGAGGAAAGCCACATTTTGTTGAGCACGCCCAACGACGGCAGTTGGACAAAAGGCGATGCTACTGCAGTGCGGCATCGGCGGTAGTGTAGTACAGGTTGGTTGTCGTCGTCGGACTTGGAGTGGTTAGATTTTTTTTTTTTTTAACTCGTTGTTATGAAACCATCGCATCTTCGAATCTTTAGTACATACATATGTTCTTCCTATCCATGTCAATACTACTTTTTTTTTTTTTGAGGTTTGGAAGTTGAGAGGCATTTGGTGTCCAAATCGAATGGGGTAATTGGTGGTAAGTCTATGTGACATAACCGTGACTCAAGATTCTGTCATTCCAAATATCACAAGACGGAATTTTGAAATCAAATAAGATTTATATCCACTAATAGCATGAGAAGGTATCGCGGAATAGCCACCAAAACTCTGGGTAGGTTCAGACCCAGGCGTCATGAAGTTCGGTCTCGGGCTGGGCTCCAAGGCTTCAAGCTTCAAGCTTCAATTGCCAGGGTCAAGAGTGGTACAACGTGTAAAGTATATTCAAATTCGCTTGAGCCGCGTGGGATTCAAATTTCAAATTGTACATGGCGAGGCAAAAGCAGATAAGGTGGCAAGTTTCGAAGATCTGAACAATTCGATGGAAAAAATAATGCCATATCCCGATGACACTGACATAAAATGATGCCTGGAAGCTCGATTACTTGCAATTGGGAATATTGCCATGAATGGAATGGGCGCGTCTAAATATGGGAAGATATGATCTCAATCAAAAATAGGAGCCTCGAGGATGAATTTCGCGCCCACCATCATGCCATCCATTCACCACCTCCACCTCGTAATCACCATCGCCTACCAACCCCGGCGCCCTCGTTGTTGCATATAATCCCCAGACGAAACCGCCATCCCCTCTGGCATGTTCAACAGAATGTGGCTGGCCTTTTCCTCCTCTCTCGGGTCGAGCACACACCATGGCGGGAGGAACACGTTGAATTCCCGCGCAAGGTCTGGATAGCCTTTGAAGAGCGCGGCGATTTGGACGACAACGTCACCTGGCATGATACTGGAAGATTGAAGTCGAATGTCAGTCATGAGTTGGGACAGGGGGAACAAAAGACGTACGTGTCCTCCTTCAAATTGTGCATGATTTCCAGAAACCTCTCATACCTCCGCGGGTCGTTCTTGAATTGCAATTTGACTTCGTCGACGAAGGAGACGGCCTCCGTGCGCTTCAGTTTATTACCGTTGGTCATTTGATGTGATGGTGGAGGAGATAAAATGGTATGTATAGTTCTGCGAAAGGGTGTGTTATATGGGAAGGGTGGCTCAGCGCTCAGGGCGGAGAAGGAAAGGTGTAATCTGCTAACCTTTTAAATATGGGACCTCGTGCGGGAATGCGGTTAGATCTATCATCTAATGGCCATGGGGTCGGTGCAGGGGTGCTTGGGGTGTCACAATTGTCAACAATGCATTGCAGTAATAGCAATGCAGTCACTTCGGATTACGGCCCCTGTGTAATACGGACCGACACCCGATCTCAAGCAATGATTTGAAGTTGCAATGGGGCCAGTGGAATGCTGCGGCGTGACGGTTCCCCCGTTGCAACCTCTTGCAGTTGGGTGACTCCACAGATCCGTGTCCCTGCTCTGCGATGGATGGATCCACTTCCAGGAATTAATAGAAACTATGAAGCTATGAAGCTACGAGCGAGTCTCTGAGCCTAGTTTATGGTCATCACGCGATGGCTAGCGCAAGCCTCATGCCTCATTGATATCTGAGAGACAAGCAAAGTACAGGCAGCTGTGGTCCTCGGCCTGGTATTTCGCTGCTATGGGATCACAGTACCCGATCTGAATTTCCGACTTGGAAGAATTCCCATTCAGTCGTCCTGACTCAAAACTGTATAATAGACGTGACCTGGTCATTTCGAGCGATCCTTATCTAGGTCGGTTTCTTATCTCGACCATTAACTTATGTCACTGTCAGCACCCGAATTAGTATTTTCTCCGTCGAAACCCATTTGCTTCCGCTCGAGTCACGGTGGTGTGGGGATGGTCAAGCCCTGTTGATTTGAATTGGTTTAAGCCTTTAGACGTAAGTAATACCAAATGGGATCTACAACTGGGTTCAAGTCATTTTTGGACCTTGATCTCAATAAACCGTACTACGATCTGACACAAGCCTAGGATCACTGGTGCTCCTTCTTCACACTGTGATTCTTGAGGCAGTTTGGCTCTGGTACTTGAAAGAGTGACTATAATTAGGACCCTGATCCGAATTGAGTAATTCGGGCCGCTAGGATCATGCACGTGATGTTGTTAACGCCGCAGTGACGCCACGCTTCACGGACCGTGATGTTAGATTCCCTCGACCTCCAGCTTCAATCCCGCACTGCTTGCAACTGACAGGCCACGGCTCATGGAAGGTGACGAAATGTCTGTAGACGAGCCTAGCAGACACGAAGAGAAAGATTCATTCGGTGATCCTGGCACCACTGTGGACTCGACGCCAGGTGGTCATGATGACGACCGAAGACGAACAACGACGCCGAGACCTGACGTTGGTGGTGAAACGGAAACGACTGTTAATTTGAAAGAAGACAGGGTCGAGCCTCGTTCTGGTACTCCAGCTGCTGGTGTTCGAACACGCGCAGAGATTGCGAGCGCCACGAGCACCTCCGTTGAGGAGGCGCAGAAGTACGCCATGACTTCGGAACAGCAGCCACCGGACCCTTCGCAAGGTTCAAGAAGAGGATCTAGGTCACCTGTCATAGATCTGAATGGTGCTGGTGCTAGTGTCGGGGGTGGAAGGCCGCTGAACGTCACGGACGCATTAAGCTATCTGGATGCGGTGAAGAATAAGTTTAATGATCAGCCGGATGTGTATAACCATTTTTTGGACATTATGAAAGAGTTCAAGAACGAGCAGTAAGTGCTGGTTTTTGTTGGTTTATTGCTGAGTCTTATCGGCGTCTCTTATTCCTGCTCTCCTCTGTCTGTGATTAGGATCGACACACCGGGCGTCATCAAGCGCGTTTCGCAGCTTTTTCATGGACACCCTGTGCTAATCCAAGGATTCAACACTTTCTTGCCTGTTGGTTACCGGATAGAGTGCTCTTCGGATCCACAGGATGAGGGATTTATCACGGTGACGACGCCAACAGGGACGACGACCCAAAGTACGAGTGGGATTCCGAAGGCATCTTCGTCGCGGTCAGGGAATGTGCATCAAGCGGCTCTGTCGTCGTTGGCTCGACAAGAAGTGGAACATGAATATGGTGTGTATTTGTTGCAAACGATTTGGAAACTTTGAAACGTTGAATTTTGTTTGTGCAGAGCAGGGTGCAGGTGTGGGCTCCCCTTCGCCAGATCTGCCGTCGAATGCTATCAAGCCAGCAATGTTGTATGTGAAGAAGATTAAGCAGCGGTGTGATCCAGACACGTATCGACAGTTTTTGGATATTCTTGGGACTCCTGATTCCGCTGATAAAGTGTGTCTTACTTTCTTTGTTTCCCTTCCGCTCAATTGCTTATTACTTCGGCCAGGAGGAAGTTTCGAGACAGATTGCGACACTGTTCAAGGACGCGCCTGATTTGCGTGCTGATTTCAAGATTTTTATGCCTGATAGAGGTCAGCAGTTTATGAAGGATGTTCCGACACCTTCGCGGTCTAAAGAAAAGGATCGGCGGAAAATGGATGCTGTGTCATTAGCCTCCTCGTTGCCTCTCAAACGCAAACGCAAAGCCACTGAGAAGGAAAAGGAGAGAGAAAAGGAACAGGCACTGATGAGGAACCTGCCTCCATCCAAGGCGAATAAAACTCAACTTCTAAATTTTTTGCCAGTTGACAAGTGTTAATTTAGAAAATGAAACACACTGCTGCTCAAGACCCCACACCAATAGGATATAATTCCAAACATGTTGTCGCCACCCCTTCATCCCCACGCCGTGTCACCCACCATCCGATCCCTGCTCAGTCCGCTCGCACACCGATGAACGACGACGCTCACTTCTTTGACCGCGTCAAGCTTTTCATGGCTGACCGGGACATATACAACGAGTTCCTGAAACTTGTCAACCTCTTTGCCCAGGACTTTATCGACACCCCGCGGCTAGTGAAGGAAAGCCGGAACTTTCTTGGTAATACGGATTTGTACAGGCAGTTTTTGAATATACTGGGATGGGACGAGAAGAAAGAGGTGGAGCATTATAGGAACGAGCAGGCGACTAGTAGTGGGTGGTCGAGACCTGTTGTGGCGGCATTGCCCGTCAGGCCTGGACGAATAGATATGACGGAGAAGTATGGAAGTTATCGGAATGTTTCTACAAGCGTACGTTACTCTTCCTCGTCTGCGTTTGTACTTTGTTGATTGTGCTACAGGAGGCCAGTGTACCCTGTTCAGGTCGCGACGAAATGTGTCGTTCGGTGCTTAATGATGAATGGGTTTCGCACCCTACCTGGACGAGCGAGGATCTGCCGTTCATTTCTCACAAGAAAAACATCTATGAGGAGGCACTGCACCGTAGCGAGGAGGAACGACATGAGTACGATTTCCACATAGAGGCTATCACGCGAACTATCATGACTTTGGAGCCGATCAACAACAAGATCTCTCAGATGAGTCCCGAAGACCGAACGAACTACAAGCTCAAGGCTAATCTGGGAGGGTCTTGGAAGGCTGTTCATCAGAGGGTGATCAAGAAGATCTATGGCCGGGATGCGGGGCTGGATGTGATTGCGTCATTGCAGGAAACACCGGCATTGGCCATCCCAGTTGTATTGCAGCGTTTGAAGCAAAAGGAGGATGAGTGGAAGCGAGCGCAGAGGGAGTGGAATAAGGTCTGGAGGGAGGTTGACGCGAGGAACTATGCGAAGGGTTTGGATCATCAGGCTATTTCGTTTAAGATGTCTGATAAGAGGGCGATTACGACAAAGGCGCTTTTGAATCAGATCGAGACGGCGAGAGAAGAGCAGACGGCGAAGAGGGCGTCGTTGATTGATCCTCTATTTGCTAGGACAAGGCCGAGATACCAGCTGGAGTTCGCTATTGATCATGAGAGCGTTCTGCATGATGCGATAAAGCTCGTTTTGTCGTTCTTGGATCGCACGCAGGGGCAGCTGAATGTTACGGAGAGAAAGAGGATAGAGACTTTCTTGAGGACTTTTGTTCCGCTGTTCTTCTGCCTCAACCCTGTCGAGTTCAACTCTGCTTTTGTGGTGCATGATGTTGTCGAGAGCGAAAACAGCGATGCGGAGGGAGGAGTTTCTGTCAACATGCAGGAGGAGCATGAAATTCTTATGAGTGCAGGTAGCTCTAAGGGACGAAACGGTCGTGCTCATGCGAAGAATGTCTCGTCTGGTGGTGATTTGAGGAAGAAACTGTTAAAGAGCGAACAAGCCAAATTGACAAGCCGGAAAACTCGGGCACAGGAAGCTGCATCGCCTGCCGTCTCACGTTTTGCTTCACCTGCGCCTGTCGAGGAGGAGAAAAATGAATACATTTCATCCCACAAACGGTCACCGAAGACTATCAATGTGTTCTTCACAAATACAACCTTTTATACTCTTCTGAGATTGATAGAGGTTCGTCTTTTTTGCTTCCATTCTTTCTGTGATTGAGATAAACTCCCTGTCTCAGATTCTATATGCCCGGTTGAACCTGTTCAAGGGAATTTCTTCACATCTCGTATCTCAGGACTCGAAACCGTCTCCACCATTGGCAGACTCTCCAGTGGAGGGTAACTCGAATGGCGAAAAGGCCCCTGCGGCATCACCAAGCACCCGAAATCTGGATCACTACTATGAAATGCTCCTGGGTTTGTGTGAGCGATTATTCGAAAATGAAATCGAACAACACCTGTTTGAGGATCAGATACGGGGTGTATTCGGTCTCAAGGTTCTTTGATTCACGCTTTCGCACACTTTGACCATCTGACATCTGGTGTAGCATGCCTACAAAATTTTCACTATCGACAAAGTCATTGGTGCTATCATAAAGCAGGTTCGTAGCGAGACTTCAGAGATAATATTATTGACGACCGTCATATCAGGTGCAGGCTGTCATAGTCGATCCCAAAAGTCAAGATTTGCTGGAGCACCTCAAGAGAGAGAGATCTCTTCCCTTACCGACTATACAAGACCGCATCAATGGCCGACGACACTCCGAAAAGACACTGGGACCCGATGAGAACGTTTTCCGAATTGACTGGGTACGAACCTTTTGTTCTTCGTTACTCCGTCCCAGCTAAAGTGTTGACATATTCTTAGCTCAGTGTATCAAAAACGATGACTATTCAGTTGATTGGCAAGGACGGCTCTAGCTTCGATGATTCGGAAGTGCTAACCGAAAGATGGCAAGCTTATATTGACTCTTACGTTTCTGTTCGTATCTATGCACCTTCGATTGATCAACAGCTTCTCATTTTATTTATTTTTCCACAGGGAGAAAACACGGAGAGTGTCACCCAAAATAGGGTCAGACGACCCTATCTGCGGAGGTAGGTTTGCACACCGTTCTGATGCTGCGAAATTTGATTTGTCTGTTTATCAGAAACCTACCTGAATCTGTTCGAGATGCCCCTCTAGAGGTGTCATCCCAAGATGGTCTCGAAATCAAGGTTTGTGTGTGTACCTACCGCCTTTTTTATGTTTCGCATTCGGAGGACTTTATCTGGAAGTATCGCAGTAGAGAGGATGTGGAGAGATTCACCCGGCAGTTAACTTTGCGAAACGACTTGCGGCGCAAGTGTTTCGAAAAGATGCAATCGACATAAGGACTTTGCAAGGTAGAGTTATATCTATATGTAGACATTCATTTGATTTTTTAGGGATTAGTATGTGCTTGTAATTATATTGATTTATTCTAAATCTTTTCATTCGAAAGAGTAGTAGACAAAAAAGTTTATGGACACATTGGGAATTGAACCCAACACCTCTCGCATGCTAAGCGAGCGTGATAACCAACTACACCATGTGCCCCGAATGATGATTATCGCAATAAGAGATCTATGAATGTGGTACACTAGTCACGGTGATTTTAAAGGCATTTTCACGGCTGCATGGAACGACTACCAGAGAACACGTATTATCTTTCTACCCACACCGATTTTCCGTTCCGAGACGGTCTCTGCCTTCCCCCCCGCTTTACTTACGGCCTCCAAGAAATCAGTCATCCCACCTCCAACGCCAAAATAGAGGACCTTCCCTGCCACAAGACAAATATAGTCTTGCTCGCCATTTTTCGTTGGTTCAGAATCGTCGATCTTGAGCTGAGTAGTGACTAGGTTTTCAAACTGCGTTTCCAGTACAGCTGACCCAATACAGGCATTTCGCATTAGGTTTATCAATGGGGGAAGGCTATCCAGGTGATATATCGTTTCCGAAGTCAGAAGGACATCGTAACCACGAACATTGGGAGCGAGGGTAATTTTAGGATCGAACGTGCGCCACGATCCAGAGAAGAATTTGAGAGTTATATTTAATGACTCCAATGAGGTGATGAAGGACTGTTTGAGTTCGGGAGTGACCGTGAGCTCGCCAGGGATGGCTGGGTTAATCAGGGGTGCGAGGTCTGGGTCGTTCATAGACATACGATAAGGAGAGGAACAGGGTAAAATATCTGCATTTGTCATTTATTAGCGTATAAGATATTTCGGCAGGCAGAGAGACGCACACCAAGTCAAAAGGAGGTTTGGGATAGTCACGAGCTGAAGGGTGCATGCATTGTAGTCTTGGAGATGGAGTTCCGTTCTTTCTGTCTTTGGGGTTGGCCAAGACGACAGAAGCTCTCGAAGAATATAGAGTGATGGGATACCAGTGCCACATCCCAACTAAATTAGTCAAAGGATTGAATTCCAGCTGAAAGAAAAATGAACCCCACCTCTAGGATACTTTTACCAATAAATCCTTGATAATTTGATTGATCCTTCAAACTGTCGAGGTAAACGACGAGGTCTAAGCTGCATTCCCAAGTTTTCAATCCTCCTTCATATATACCCGGAATCAGATCGGAAGGGTTGTCCAGAAATTCAAGGGCCCGTTTATCAGTCTTTGGAATTGATTGACTATTACTGTCGAAAGACTCGGGTCCTCCGTCCGAAATGAGCTGAAATCGTGCATCGAAAAGATCTCGACGAGTAAAAGTGACGGATTCACGAGCAGACGACAGTGGTATACAGAGTGGAGAATAAGATATCTTGTCCGGTAGAGAATCTAGCTGGGTGGTCCCTTTCAGGTGGCGTTGTAGAAATGATTGACTGAGGACAAACGAGCTGGTTCAGATTGTGTTCAGTGAATAGTTCCAATTCAGATTCGGTTGCATTTTTAAATCGTTCCAAGTTATCAACTCCGTTTCCTGAAACTAGATTGTCGATGTCTTCTGCGTCCTCGAGGTCAAAGTCGAATTTGAACATGATAGTGGAAGTCAAATGTGTTGAGAGCACAGCCACTACAACTAGTACAAGTATATAAGGCGGAAAACATAAATTTTGTCAATCATCGTGCAAATCCCCACACCATTCAAGAATCTTCCAACTTACCCTTTCGACCAGGCCTTCATAACCCAGATTTTGCACTGGTGAGAACAGCCCTAGATGTGCGGCGACTTCGTCCTCGACTCCCTCAATATCCACTCGTTCCCATCTTTCCATACCTCCAAATCGATCACCTAAACCCTTCGGCAACACTGTAAAGTGATGTCCTTTCTTTGGGTTACTCAGGCTGAATCTTTTGTTCCCGTTATCCTCTTTCTTGAATGCTTTTGTTGCAGGTTTTACTTTCTGTTCAACTTGAACAGGATTGTCCTTAGATCGACTCCATGAAAGGCATTAACAATTAACTCACCGGCATCTGCGGGTCTGCCTTCAGATGGACTGACCAGTCCGTTCAGGACTAAGGCACTATCATTGTCCATCCACTCTGAGGACAAATTGGAAGGTTTGTCCTTCGGTTCCCCTAGCCTGGCTCTCGGAACTGTCTGAGTCCAATAATTTACCCACTTTCCTCCTTGCCATTCCGTAAGGTGCTTGTATCTGACTGAGAGACCCTGGGGATCGAACATAGACATATTAAATTGATACCTCTCGACGATCCACCGCTTACCCGCCGAGAACGGGTTGTTGGAGTGCTTGTTCAACCAGCGCACGAGTGGTTTATCCGAGTACCCGGAAAGAAGATTGCGAACACCTTGAACCACAGGTGACGAAGAACGAGATAATGACAGCGCAGAAGAAGCTGGGCCTTGCGGCTGCGGAGACAGGACATTGGAAGACCAGATCGCACAAGTAGGAGTCTCATTGTTAGCTTGTTTCTTGAAC
>Ga0307517_10001347_pt1 | contig 41240 bp, 35 predicted proteins | sample 23_EM_MG_FD_194515 | JGI IMG/M metagenome (GOLD analysis project Ga0307517, IMG submission 194515) | Populus trichocarpa ectomycorrhiza microbial communities from riparian zone in the Pacific Northwest, United States - 23_EM | ecosystem: Host-associated > Plants > Roots > Unclassified | place...
GGGGTAAGGGGGAGAACCGAACTTCATGAGCGGGTGTCAACGATGAACGGGAACAAGAACCCCAAGGAGGGGAGGCAGGCGTGCCCCAGGAGAGGAGGGAAGATGGCTTAACGTCAACCCCTAGGCATAAGCCATCGTTGGGGAAGAGAGGTGGGTGGGGGAAAGTGACGATGATTTCTCGTGGTGTTGAGATTTCAATCGCTGGAGGTGTTGTTGCAATGGTTCGTGGCCTATCCCTTGGTCGGAACCCAGCGCCTTATATAGGCATCTTCCCACAACCCTAACCCTGGTGACTCATCACCTCGTGCTACATAAACCTCTATGACTCGTAGTGAGTCATAGCGCGAAATCCATCGATGACTCATATGAGTCATCGCACAACATTCCGTTAACCAATCAAAACTCATAAACCGAGTCATGTGCTCAAACGAGCCACATGCGTGAAACCCACGACTCATAATATGAGTCATGTGCGAAAGTCATTACATCATATGACGTCACAATCGTGAGTCATGAAACATTTAACCAATCATATTATAACAATGACTCACAAGTGCGTAGTTATGTGAGAACTATGAGTCAAGTGACATCGTAGTGTAAAATCCAACATACCTTATGACTCATAATTATGAGTCATGTGAAATCTGCCTTGCTTAGTCACGATTTGTGACAGTTGATTGGTTTATGTCTCATGATTGTGACGTCATACGATGTAATGACTTTCGCACATGACTCATATTATGAGTCATGGGTTTTATGTATGTGACTCGCTTTTAAGCAAATAACTTGTTTATGGGTTTTGATTGGTTGAAGGATGTTGCACAGATGACTCAGAGGACTCAACTGATGGATTTCACACTATGACTCACTATGAGTTATAGAGATAGCGTAATGCCAGGTGATGAGTCACCAGGGTTATGGTTGTGGGAAGATGTCTATATAAGGAGCTTGATTCTGACCAAGAAGTAGGATCTTCATGCAATCATCTAAGTACTTTTCTATACTTAAGTTGCAATACACTTACATGTTCCTTCTTCTTCATACACTCCTCCTCTACAAGAGCCTACGTTCAAAGAACTTGGAGACTATTGTGATAGTCTCAAAGACAGGTTGCCCGACATAGAACGATTGTGATAGTCTACAAGCATGACAATCCACCCTTCTTACTATCTGACGAGATGGTATCCTTCAAAGACACCCAAGCCAGTTCCGTACTATCTGAAGAAATACTACCCTTCTACCTTTTGGTGCAGAAATACAAGACTTGCTTATGCAGAAGATGACTGTCGTTGCCTGTTGCATACCTGCTCAATAATAGGATTGTTACAACGACCAGGACAACAGGATTTTCATGTAACAGAAGAAAACCGACAAACAGGACAATGAGATTACATGGTTATGGCTGCTTAAGGATACCGCTATTGTCATTCGTAAGCAGTTTTTTGCCACTTATTGGTGGAGCGAGGATTCAATTGAAGCTAAGGATCCCCTCACTATTAACTTGGGAATCTCAGAGCCCATGCAGGGGACCTTTGTTTGGATGTTTGTCTCTTCAAAACTCAATTGATCAAATGCGATGATACCTTTTCTGCTCTATATGGTGTGTCATGGCCACAGGTTGAATCACTTATTTGTATTCTGCCTATTTATTTTGGGTCCCCTACTACAATTGCAGAACATCCAAATACACAACCTCTCCAAATATACAGTTCATTCCTGATTCACTCTTTATTGGCTGAATCTTAGTAATCCAGAGTTATGAGCCAATCAGTAGGGACTGTGTATTCGGAAAAGGTTGTCTATTTGGATGTTCCGTGATCATCATCAACTATATGTATTTCTAACTGAGACTACCATTAAGATACCAACAACTAGTCTGTGTGATGAACATCCGTGCAACCGCTATCACCATCCTCCCGCCTGTACTAGAACCTGAAACAGGAAGTTGCTTTCCGTAATTTAGCCTTGTGGATTAGCAATGCAACCGCCAAGGAACTGGAAATGTTTAAGGAAAATGTCAACAAAGATCCCTACCACCAGTGCTTGTTTGAAAGCATGGTGTGCGTTCTGTGAGCTTATTAGAAGATGATTGCCTGTGCTACTGATTGTGAGGCCTTGTGGGTTGAGGCCGGTTCTGTGATGTGCTTCTTGTCCCCTTTTGTTTGTTTTCTTCTTGCTAAAAGTGCGGTGCCTGGGGTGTTTACAATTTTGCCTTCATGCTCTGGACGCACATAATGCCTTGATATAAAAAGTCCGAATTTGGTTCCTTTCCCTTTTTGCCTTTCCTCCTGTCCCATTCTTGTATCTTGATGGTATCACAGGAGAATTTCTTTGTTGGTTGGAGCTCTGAAGCGCAGAGTGCTGCTAGCTTAAAAAATTGTCGGATTCCTTGTTCTACCAAGCTCGACTCTATGCTCTACTGTACTATACCGACTGCTCTGAATTATTAGATAATTTTGTAAACTATCTCCAGAGCCAGCACTTGAAGGACCACAGTTCATTTTCCTAGTGTGCGCTTCGTGAACTACGAATCTACTGTTTGAGCCCCCCTGAGCTGGTTTGTGAGACTTCGTGATGATGCCGCCTGCCGTGAGCGTAGAACACCCGAGTATGACATTGCGGCTGAGTGCACATTTTCGGTCGCAATAACTACTGAGGTATATGATACAAGTAAGTACAGGGGAATTTAAGACCTTTCAAGGAAGTATCACTTAACCTACGAACAGTGAAAGCTTGAGCGCAATGCGGTACAGTACTCTACAGTATGAGTACCAGTATTGTATCGCAATCAAGTTTTCAGTCCTATTGTAGAGTTGCTGGAGATCACGTAATAAGTAAACAAGCATTGGGATATTGTCGTGCCTCTGTCAGTCTAGAAGACCATGACTTAGGATGGCCAATACTAATGTCGCACATGCAGGGCGGAATGAAATAATTTCGATAGTCAGCCTCCACGATGCCCTGCAGCGCGGATCGATGCCCTTTCCAATGGGCCCGATGCGATTTATATCGCTAGAATCTTATTTCGAGTATTATAGCTGCCTGTATCTGGCAATAAGTATCCGAAACCACGGATATTCTTACACAACCAACGCAGCCAGCGAAAGAAACCTTGTCTTATTTTCAGATACTTTATGCCAGATACAAGTAGCATCTTTGGTTGTTTATATTCAGACGGGTGAACTCGTCGTTTCAGTTGAGTTTGACACTTGCTAGTTCTTGCATAGGAGCCCTCGGGGCTATGCTCCCCCAGACGATTCTTGGAAGCCGACGGCGCTCAAAAAAGCTCTCTTGAGAGAACCCGGGGCTGGTCCTCCACCTCCTCCTGATGTTGATGTCACCGGGCCTTTTAAACTTGTTTCCGGTACCTTCTTGTAGTGGTCCCCTTCCCTTCGACTTACCTTATTTCAAGTGGTGGTCTCTTTTCGGTCTTTTTTTCTCACTCTTTAATTTATTTCAAACCATGGGGATAAAGGACCAGGAAGGGTAGGAAGGGCGGCCGGTAGTCTCATGTGCGTATCGGGGCGGAGGTTGTTCCTGGGCTCCGAGGATGGTGCCCAGCAGTTCATTTTACCTCCCACATAGTTTTTAATTGGGTTCAAATGCTTGCGACCAATTTTACACCCCTGCTTCGGTCTCTTTGAATATTTGCTACCCTATGGTAGACTAATAGGTAGAATCCCAAAAAGTCACAAGCTGGGTCAGTCCCTGGTTCTAATCATTTAACTCCAGATTGCTCCTTGGTGATCCGCAAAGGATTGCCATCCCCGTATGTTGTAGGAAGCATAATGTAAGTTCTTGACCGAGTTGTGAGGAAATTTAGTGAGAAGGAAATGCGTGCCAAATCATCCATGCACCTCTGCGGTAAAATTTCTGAATCAGTTTCTCGGGACGAATTGGGATATCGGGTCTGGGTAGGGAAGCACGAGTATAACATTAGTATAATAATATTGTTAAGCTGTTGGTCTCCCTGGCCTTATTTTTCATAATACTAGATATCCCATCACCCCTGTCACTTAACGGTAGCAGGTATTTTTTCTTTTCTTCCTGTTAGATCCTCTAATGGATCAAAGTATGATATAATACTATACAATCAGGGTGGAATGGTTGTGTGCGAATGCCTAGCTACGGCATAAGAGCCTGGGGAACTAGTGGAAGAGATGCTTAATAGTAGTAGGTCGAAGGTTAGACAAATGTCATCAGGGTGATAATGTACTGTAGGTGTCTTGTCAGGGCCGGGATTTTGATCGTTTTGGGCATTGGTCTCCTGGCCCCTTTCACTTTCGGGGTGTATAGGTGCTGTGAGTGTGGTATATCCCTTGTGGACAAATACGCAGTATTATGGAGACAAATCACGGCATATCAATCGGGGGATTTGAGCTCCGTGCTCTAAAAAATTACCTGTAGCCTGATGTCTTCACCGTACCGTACCTTACCGTAGTTACCCGGCTGATGATACAGTGCAGGGTGTCGAGGGCAAACAATACTTTCGGGCTTGACCCCACATCTTATTCCTGAGGACCCTGACATTTACGTTGAATTGGTTTACATGCCGATAGACTAATTGAGCTTCGTTTATTGTGCAGAAACACTGATGAACGGATTCCCTAAACCGTTGCTTCGGTATCCGGGGCTTTTGTTTGCCCTGTCCGCTCTTGTGCTTTCTTCGACTGCGTGACAGTTTCCCCCTTCGAGCTTTCCCCTTACCTCCCGCTTCTCGCTGAGGGAAACGCATCAAAAGTCTCGCGCCCTCACCTTACTCTTTACTTAACCGACTCTCTTGACTTCGAGGGTGTTATATAGTACACCTTTGTCCTCTTAACCGGGTAAAGAAGTTGGGAGCTAGTGATTTTTAGCTGGAACCTTCCAACGAGATTTGTTGACGTTATTTTCTCCTCACCTCCCCACTCCTACCTTCCTTGTTTGGTGTTTCTGGTGTCCCATAGGTCGAAAAAAACCAACCGCCGAATGATTTAGGGATAAAAACACGGCGCTGAATCTATCTCCAGGTGCTGAGGAGCCATACGCTTGAAATAGGAGGAAAAATAGAGGAAGAGAGCACCAGGCGAAGCACAGCTTAAGCTCCAGACCTGCTCTTCATGTCTCCCTCGACCCCACTCCGTATTGTTCCTCCCTCTCCCCTAGCTTCGCAGGCCGCAGGCCACGCCCCCAATACCTCTCACACGCCTGTTTCGTCGACATCGCAAGCTCTGCCTACCACAACACTGTCATATGCCATGGTGGCTCAAGGCAACAATACACCTACGAGTACCATTGCCTCGGGAGTTTTCCAACCTTCTGTATCACGGACCCCGCAGCAGGCATCGCTGCCACACAGTGCTCAACAACACCACCAACAACAACAGGGTATCGCAATGCAATCAGGATTTCACCCATCTCAATCTTTTCGTCCGAATCCCCTCCAACCCCCTTTCAGCCCTTCGGGTCAACTGACGTCAGGGGCCAGCTCCTCTACCGCAAAACCCTGGCAGCCGGATGTCTATACTCTCCCTTTCATACCACATTATCTGCAGGCCATCAATACACTCCCCGCTGTGCTTGTCGCCTCTCTACCAGCTCCCTCGATTCCTTACCGCTCTTTCATATCCTCGTTTTGCGGTTCGGCATTTTTAAGGCCTCTGCCACCCGCTCCCGCTGTTCCTCCGGTGCCGAGCACGTCTGTACTGGTACCATCGTCGGACCTCACGCCAGCAATGTATTCCGAGTATTTTCTCAATCTCCTGTCTCACGAGGTTTCGGCACAACACAAGGAATTTCGAAAGTACGACCTTTTTAATGTCCCCATTTATATCCAGGAACCATCACAGAGCCTTTATAGGCTTGCCATTCCAGGCATCCGGGAAAATAATCCTCCGGTGCAACTAGGAGACGTAGTAAAGCTTAGACAAGTCAGACAACCAGGCTACATGGGGATGGGGGGAACCTTCACTGGATATCAGTATGATGCCTGCATTTATGGTATGGATAAAACTGTCGGATACATTGTTCTTAGGGTGGATCATCTGGTCCTTGAATCAGGACGCTTCAATGTTTGTTTCGTTGTTCAGGAAAAACAATGGACTGGGGCTACCAGAGCTATTGAGGACCTGGGAGCAGAGCTCAGGGGAGCTAGCTCCAGAGAGGCAACCGGGAACCCAGTTGAGGGCACTAAGGTTAACGGAACCGAAGCAAATAACAAACCCGGAGTATTTGTAAGGCGAATGCTGTTCCCCGAGAAGGAAGACGGGATCTGGCAGACGACGCTTAGTAGGGGAATTTTTAAACGGCGGTGGTTCGATGGGGAGTTGAACTATGAGCAGCAGGTAAGAGTAGTTTTTCGCTGGGCTGGAATCACAAACCATTTTCTTTGCGTTTATTTCCACGGCTGTATTATAGCAGGGCGAATCTGTGTGTTGGTAGATGAATTGTACTATGATCCGATTTTGTTGTGGACGGTGCAAAGCATAGCGGACATGCCCTGGCTTAGACTGGTTATTTCGAAGGAAATATGAAAGTAGAGGAACAGAGGAAGAAAGCTAAAGGTAGTGACATTACAGAAAGCGGTTGACACCATTCTTCAGCAAAACTACGGAAACGTTCCATACCTGATCTCTGGGCCTCCAGGAACAGGGAAAACGAAGACTATTGTGGAAGTGGGTATGGGCAGAGTTTTCATCACCCGGTTATAATGGTGCTTTTTATTGGACAAGGAGTGCAGGCTGACTGGGGTGCATCCATTTCTCTTTAGCATTGCAACTCATCTTCACACCTTCCAATCCAAAGCATCACATCCTCCTCTGTGCGCCGTCGCAGGAGGCAGCAGATACCTTGGCCTTGCGCTTGGTTCCGTATCTCAACCCTAGGGTTTTGTTTCGCCTTCAGGCCAGCACCAGAACCTTTCCTGAGGTGCCCTCTGAATTGCTGCCTTATTCTTACATAGCGAATGATATGTTCTCACTTCCAGAATGGAGAAAGCTCATGGGGTTCAGGGTGGTTGTCTGTTCCACAAGAGATGCAGAGATATTAGTAGAGGCTAGGTGTACTAACAAGGATTTGGCAAGGTGGGAGAAGAGTGTTTTTGATTCGTTGAGGGGAATTGGAGATGAGAGCGATGGCAATGACCCAACGGTCAGTGGAGTGGTGGAGAAAGGGCAGATCGTGAATGTTCATTGGACAGCCCTGCTCCTGGATGAAGCGGCGCAAGGTATCGAACCGGAGGTTGCAGTTGCAGTTTCTGTTGTAGTTCCACCGGAGGAAGCTAGCGTTGATAGGCCAATTTTTGTCATGGCGGGTGATCAGAGGCAGTTGGTGAGTAATTCTTTATGGGGGATTGAGATTTTTGACAATAAAGGCCTAGCCAGAACTTGCTAATACAAGGTAATTTAGGGACCAAGAACTGTCAGCAGGGTACCGCAACTTGATATGAGTCTGTTTGAGAGGCTTTTTTTAAGAGAGCTTTACAGCCAGCATCCGTTGGCTAGGCAAAGCTTTACACATGCTTATGAACAAAGTCCTCGGGTGTGGAGTGCGGAGAGAATCCTGGAGAAGAAGCAGGCATTGTTGGTGCGTTTTGTGAACCATGGATTTCACTTTTATGATACTAACTACAGCTCAGCCGTATCTCCGCCCGCCTTTTACAAATCTAATTCGGAATTACCGTTCTCACCCAGCAATTCTAGCTGTACCAAGCGCTCTCTTCTACAACGACACTCTAGTCCCTGAAGCATCAAATACGAATTATCTAGAGGGGTGGTCTGGATGGAAGGGTAGGAGAGGGGTCCCCGTGAAATTCTGCCTTAATGGAGGGATGGATGAGTGGCATGAAGAAGGGGTCTCATTTTACAACCTCCGCGAGATAAAAATAGCCTGCAATATCGCGAAAGATCTCGTTTCTTCTGGGCTCGTTGCACCTCACGAAGTTGCTATCATGGCACAGTTCAGAGAGCAGATTCGGCGTCTAAGAAGAGCACTCCGGTCGCCAGTATACAATCTTCGTGATGTGAATGTCGGTCCTATTGAAAGTTATCAAGGTAGCGAACATAGGTTCGTTATAATTTGCACTACTAGGTCCCGTGAGCGTTTTCTAGAGGGAGACCTTGAAAGAGGTCTGGGCGTAATCTTTGAAAACAGAAGAGTTTGTGTGGCTATGACACGGGCAAAACAAGGGCTAGTCGTCGTTGGGAACCCCTGGATTCTGGGGAAGGATCCTGTCTGGAGGGCCTGGATGGGGTTCTGCTGGCGTCACAACTCTGTGGAAAAAGACCTTTTCGAAGACGAAGAGGCAGACAAGGTTTCCGATCCCCAAGCCAATGGAAACGAGAATTCTCAACCCAACAAGGAAAATCCATCACTCCCTAATGGCTATTCAAATAACACCAGTGGAAAGTCGCCAGCGATAACGGAGCTGAAAGTTAACAGCTGGCAGCCGCCGGAGGATGAGAGAGAGACGCCGCAGTATATCAGCCGTTTGGAGACCGCTTTGGTGTATAGATCCAGAGTAAATAATGGCTATACTGGTGCTCTTGGGGCTGTTCATGGTGGTTTTGATGAGGATGACCCAATGTGGACTGCAGGAATTGTGGCAGAGGAAGCAGTTAGAGGGGGGATCGGAAATGGAGATCTGCTGGGTGAGTAAACCAGTTATATTTTTACATATCGCGGAGTAACCCATAGCATCTTCATATCCTCCATACGTTTTAACTCATGTGCCTTTTCCCCTTCCTTTTTTTTCTTTTACCTATTTTTTTTTCTTCCTTCTGCAACAATCCGTGGCATTTTTTTCTACTCCATTCAACCTTATTCGCCGGTATTTTATTACTCAGCTTTGATGCAATTATGCCGGGAGATGAAAGGCATATAGAAAAAGAGAAAAGAACAAGTCAAACTACCGTGTCGCTTGTTTAGAGAAGAAAAAGAAAAAAACTTTCCTTTTCCTAGACCTCGTTCTGTCGGGGAAGATGGAACACGTCATATCTCCATGCATTGTCATCTAACTCTCACGATTTTTCCTTTTTCCCCAGGGGCTGTTCCTGCGATACCTTCCTTCCTCCTGTTATTCCCTTTGTGCCATGTGGCGCCCAGTGCCTTGCTTTCCTGCGGGCTCAATCTGCCCATCCAATACTTTCCCTTGTATAGAGATGAGATGTCCTTACCAATGACGGTATTGGCGAACCATCCTTTCTATGGGAGATCCACTGCACCCAATACCCAATCCAAATGCAACCATCCCACCCACCATTATTTACATAAATCTCGCTCTCCTCTTATGAAAAATATTTTTTGCGCTGCATCATGCCAAAGAAAAAAGGTCGGAAAACTACAAAAGCTAACCATGCACACGAACCAACTGCAGAAGCAGCAGCAGGAACCAGCATGCCATGGCCGCAACACCTCCTGGACAACACTATCTTCGTAGACGGGAGCCCCCAAAGCTTGGGTAGAAGGGATTCTAGTGGAGAAGGGGGAGAGGGGGTTGAAGAGGAAGGGGAGGAGGGGCAGGCGGAGCCTGCGGCGGCGATAGGTAAGAACAAAAAGGGCTTCAGTGAAGTCAAGACCGCGGAAACGACGCAAACGTCGCTGTTTTCTGTGGGGCCGGGGAGGTGGTGGGGGAAAAGTGGAAACTAGACTTTCCTGATGACGAGTCTCTTCTGTTTTGGGGCTATCCTTCCTAGGCTGGTCTCGTTTCGTTTCGTTTCGTTTCGTTTATTCGGCTCTGGACAGCTTCCGGCATTTTCACCCTTTCCCTTTTGTTTTTCCCTCTTGCTTTTCCTCTCTCTTTCCCATCCATTCCCCCGGCTATACTTTGGTATTATGGTTATGTGGTGTCTAGACGTTGCATGGATTCTCACTCGTATGTTTTTGTCGTTATACTCCTGTTATTTCTTTCTTCGGGTTGCCTTACCTCTAATGTATTTCTTCCCCTGTCCTTTTCATTTCCTTCCCCTATGATATTTACTTAGTACCGCTCACATCTCTATTCATTCTAATTCATCATCCGCCTGCCGCCGTTTCCTGCAACTCGCTTCATCACAGCAAGACAAGGGCGGTAATGTTTGTTTCAGCGTTGCACTTATGGCTCCTTTCTTTCTTTAGTTGATTTTTTTTGTTAGCCTCATGTCACGTCACGTCACGTCATGTTATGTGTGGTTGAGAGATGTGCTGATCTGGGGTGCTTATTCCTGTTAGTGGTGCTAGTTAATGTAGTCATGAATGTTAATCGTTATTTGTAGCCGTGCCTGCTTTTCTCTCGCTCCCCCCACCCCGCGGGAGACTATGTAGTGGCCCTGTGATGGTTCTTGGCTAATCACTGGCGGATGAGTCCTGATTGTACACACGCATCGGGGTTTTTCCCGGGAGGAGCGAAGGGTGGAATTTGGCGGGGGTTATTTGGGGACGGGGTGGGGTTGTGTGCTTGGGATGTAATTCAGTGTGAGCTGGAGAGGGGTGCCGTGACATAGAGAGCATGAACACCGGCTCTCGCCCACCCGAGGCAGGTCCTTCGGAGTCTCTCGAAGTATCGCCCCCCTTGCCGGGCCAAACGAATCCAGAGCACGTAGTAGCCTTCGCAACATACTCCATATATATCAAGCCCACGGCACACCACTATGAGGCCATAGTCCTAGCTACAGTAAATCCTCTTTGCAAATCACAAATACTCACCCATCGTCACAGAATCTGGCAGGCCGTTCCATACTATGCTTTCTCTACACCATAAGTGCTTTGCTAAGGCTAGGAGTGGAAAAAGAGGGGAGCTAGTTCGGGATATGGTTTAGGTTCTGGGGGGGTGTCTGTCGAGGCCTTGGCTTCCGGGATAAGGTCTTTGGGGGGGAGGGGGCAATAAGGATTGAACGTCGGGGTGGGGAACAGGCGCAGGGCACGGGTGACTATCCCACTCGCTGTATAGTATGATATGATATCATACCCCTACCGTAACCTCAAATCTACTCTACGCTATTGCCATCATAAATAGGCCATCATACTATTTTGGAGAACAAACTTCATGATGTATCATATCATACTCCGGGCTGTCGCTAGCATATCTTTTACGGTAGCCCGGGATGGGTCGAGGGGTAGCCCAATCACCCTGGAGGGTTTTCAAAGTAGGAATGCTCGAACGCTCAGGCGAACCGCCCGCGGTGTGATATGTATCCCGTAAGACTAGGCGATAGCCCCGTATTAGCGCAATAAAGCTAGTGACAGGTCACGAGGGGCATGCCAACCAGCATTTATCCATCATTGCGATCTGTTCAGCTATTTAGTATAGAGCTTTTATCCAACGCACCAGCCCCCGGTCCTCCGTTTCCATGATCACTGCGCTTCTCTTTTGTATAATATCGCACGAGGAATCGTTGATAATATGAACCTACTCGTGTGCACGCGGTCGATAGTCAGGCCCTCTTTTCCCCCCCCGCATCCATGAAATCAGTTGTCAACCCTTAAATAGAACCGTATTTGTTCGTTCTGTCTCGCTTGCCTATTCTCCTCCGCATCAACATACAACAGGTTATATATACAAACATCCAAGTCCAGCAAAGCCATTCAGGATTTCATCTATTCCGCTGTTCAAACCAGTTCTCATTCTCAAGCGCATAGTGTCATTCCTTCTCCCAACCATGCTGTACATTCCACCATTCCACCATTCCACAATGCCAGTAACCATTCCTACAATACGAATCATTCCACATATCATACCAGCAAGCGCGATACATCCTGGACAACAATCCAACATGCAAGAGGAGCGAGTGACACAGGATGACTGTCAAGGAGGATTGTCACCACAAATTAGCCGTAAGCCACCCGGACCATTCGCGCATCCGAACACGCCTGGGCCCATGGATATTGGCGGGCACTTGCGTGCCCGTAGGGACTGCGGGAGGAGGTATTTGATAGGTGAGATTCAGATATACCGGTAGATGGGGTGGGGTCCTCCTTAGGCGATACAGTCCATGCAGGAACGATTCTCTCCTACTATCGTTGTCCTTTCAGTGCTTACGCGTTGCCATCGCCATCATCGCTTTTCCCTTCCTATTTTACCCTCCGAGAGGGCAAAGCATTCTCTCGGCAAGCTAGGGGAAAGAAGGCCTTGGGGGACGAACCACCGCCTAATGGAGTGGCGCATTGGAACAAGGAGGGCCACTTCTAAGAGGTGGGAAACTTGGTTTGAGCTAGAGGAGGAGGAGGAGGAGGAGGAGGAGGAGAATTACTAGTGTAGTTCTGTCATTTACCCCCATCGACTAAAAATGTGCCCTCATTAATTTAGCAGCTCTCTTGAACTCGATAGACTGGATACAATGAGCCCAGTGACCTATTGCCTTCTGGCCCTTGTTAAGTGCTGTAATGGAAATTCCACATTACGGTTGATTGAGATGCATTACTGAAACGGGGGCGAGAGCGACGGCTGGCTATTAAGGACATGAGTGAAGGGCCAAGATAACTTGAACGACTCTTGACCATGGTGTTTTGAAGCTATCGTATGTGGGTTGCTCTCCTAGAGAGCCTTCCTCCCCTTCTAGTGATGGCGCCACCCCCCGCAAGTAAGTCCTAGGTGGACTGGCCGGAAGAATTCGCTACCGAAGGCACCAGAATAGACTACGGTTCGGGGCCTTGCTAACTAAGTACGGTAACTTGGAGCATAAAAGTAGTCCGTGCGCAACTCCTTGCATAAACGGGCTCTCCTTTACCGGAGGCGGATGGACTACAGTAGCTGAGCCGCATGGTACTCGTATCATCATGAGCGAGCGCACGCGTGGCGCCGGGACTGCCCCGGGTTAGGGCATCATACATGTGAACCGCATCCACGACCCCTCTTTCCTTCCTTCACAAGGGATCTGCGATAGTTGGTCTTACACTACAGTAGTATCCGTAGTTGCCGGATATCGCATGTGTACACACCGTATCTCAGTACCACAGAAATCTGAGCATTTAGCTAGTAGATCATTGAATCTCACTCGTCAAGCTGTTTGTTTGACCGACAAGGTTGCACGAGTACTGAGCATGTGTCGAAGTGATGACAAAGCGTCGGTGGGCTTGGAACTGGAAATGGTCGAGGTGCCACGCGGCTTCTCCCGCATGGTGCTCTAGTAGGCGGGGCAGTATCGTATCGGCGCAATGGAGTTTGCTATTATTTTATGCTAGGCGGCCAGGAGGAAAGGAACCCAAGTTGGACGAACGTGGTATTGTGTTGCGGACGCGTAAGGTAGCTTGGTTCGCGAGACTTTCGCAAACTCGGGGGGTGATTGCTCCTCCTTCGAGGGAAATATCTATCCGTGGTACTATATTCCGAGTGCCGGTGTCGTATTTTGGCTATGGTACTGCGGTTAGAGAATTTTGGGCTAGGCCGTAGCAGTTCTACATATGATGCCTATGGAGGAAGCCTTGTTTGTTTAGTCGGCGAGTGGGTGGAATTACTCCATGGAGTGCATCGGGGCTCCTGGCTGTCATTTACTGCTCATGCGTGTTGAGTGCTGTATTTATCCGCAATTCGGCACGGGTACGGAGGAGAAGGAATGGGTGAAGTTTGTTTTTGTTTGCCAATACAGGAGGAACACACGCCCCCCCCCAACTATCCTGAGGATGTTGGCGAGGGGGTGGATTTGAGTGAGGGGTTTAATCATGATCTCGCTACAATAATATGTATAGTAAGGGATAGATAATAATGTTTGAATCCATATTGGGTAGAAGTTGCATGATTGCGCTTGTGAAGGTTGTATTGTGCAGTGCTGTATCTGCTGGAGATCTACTACATATGGTAAATAGGTGGTGAGCGCATAAAATAGGGAGATGTTTGTGGGACAGGATGGGGTTCGGGAGGAGGGAAAGAGAAATGTTGTGCCGTACAGTAGAGTAGGGGGAGCTCCTACTCTTCCAGACTCAAGTCGCGAAAAAAAGCCCAGCCACTGGTTTTATGTCAGGTTATGTGGCCGCGAAAGAGGGGGCCTCAGATGGTGGAAAAGTCCACCTCGGGTTGTTGCCCACCAGAATACCGTAGTACGGCACGGCGTCGTGTGGTGTCTTGAGGATTTGTTCTGCTATCATAGCATACGATGCCATGGCATCATACCGTAGATTCTGTGTGAAAACTCGACCTGCCGCTATACCCTTTAGGGCAGCTACCATTTCTCCTAAGGCTTAATCCTATGACAAATGGGCTTCTCTAGGAATAGTAACTGGCATACAGATACCGATGACGGCAGTCTCGCCTAGAATTCGCGGTGGAGCCGTTTAGTAGGAACGACGGGGTTGATTTGGCTTGGAGGGTGCTGCGGTTCGGGTGGAATCAGGGACGAGTCTGATATGGTTGGTCGGTTGCCATGGATACTCGTACTCGAGTACTCTCTCACCCACACCCCGGATTGAAATAGAAACATTTTTTTAATTTCCGAAGATCGATCTGCGTGGATTGCGCGTTTCGCGTTACCCTCGTAGCCCTAGCAACCAATTAGCGGGGGAGTTTTGACAGTTTTTTGCTGCACTACGCCGTATTTGTAGCTTCCGTGGCTTTGGAGCTTGGTCTGGGTGAGGCGAAGCCTTGTTACTGCGCTTACTTATCACCGGCAAAGTGCATGTGGGAAAATGTGGTCCACCTTCTCCTGAGATAAAAGCTCGTGCATTGTGCCCGCTTTCCTCGAGATAGGAAGGAGCGCGGTTTCTGGTATCAGGATTCTCTGTGAATAAACCCCCTCCACATATAATACACTTACCCACCCCCCATCACCAGCGGGGAGATAAGCGATAAGCGGATGGATTACCTGGTTGAACGTCCGTTTAGCGTACATTTCTCCGTTCACCGTCCATCGAGCGGTTGGGCTAAAGAGACTGAAGCGAGGAACGCACTATTTATTAGCTAAGCAGGGCAGTCCTTTTCTGCGAGGTTATCATTTCAACACCAAATTTTCCGGAGGCTGGATTGAGCACTGGGATCACCGTTGCCGGCGGCAACGAAACCAGCCTCCCTCAATCCCTGCGCCACGCATTTTCTCCTCCAAAACAGCTACCCCAACCACTGGACGCGCTCTTCTGAGTACCTTACTCCCTGGACCTATCATCTGGCCTGTCCGCTGCCTCTCCCTGTTGCTTCCCCCTTTTCCCCCCTACAGCCAATTAATCTCAACCCATATCCCCTTGTCCCTCGAACTCCCACTGCGAGAAACGATTCGTCCGGAGGCCCTGCGGTTGGCAAATTGTTCTGCTATCCAGCCGGTTGAATTTCCGGAGGTCCATAGGGCCAGTATCTTCCTCCCTCTTGCAATTTTCTCTGCCTTCTCCCACGCTACTACTGCCCTAAACTTTACTGCTGCACCACTGTCATATTCTCGCGAGCTTAGTTTTAAACAAGTTTGCCCCTTCGACTGTGGTTGTGCGGATTTTGTCTTGCCGACGAATCGTCGGGGTATTGAGATCGTAGAAATCCAACCCACGATGCCCAGGGCAGGAATCAAGGAAGCGCATCCCGCGGGGATTTGGTCTGATCTTTCGGTAGATGGACCTGTTATTGGGACTCTGATTGTTGTCTTGGATAAGGCTGTGAGTTTTTTCTTTAGCTGCCCCTTGTCGCGATGCTGGTCTGGTTGATGGTTGCTAACTTTTACAGAAAAATCTCCCCAACAGGAAGAAAATTGGCAAGCAAGATCCCTACGTTGTAGCCCGTCTCGGGAAGGAGGCAAAACGGACAGACGCGGATGTTCGCGGGGGCCAAACACCCCGATGGTAGGATATTTCCTCGGTGGTGGAAATGCCGTGTTTAATCTAGCTTCTAACCTACCATAGGGATAAGGAACTTCGTTTCCCAGTGCGGAATTCTCCAGACTACAAGTCTCTAAAGATCACTGTTTTTAATGACGATAAGAAAACTGATCTTATAGGCGAGACTACTCTTAAGTTGGATAAAATTTTGGTCAAGGGAGGCGGAACCGACGATGGTTGGAGAGGATTGAAATGTAAGGAGAAATACGCTGGGGAGATCTTGGTTGAACTCACCTTTTGGGATATGAGGCCCAAGGAAACACCTCCAGTGGGGGAGAAAAGATTGGAGCAGGCTTTGGGAGGGAGAGAAAAGGAACGGGAGAGGGAGAAGGAGGCCCCGAGAAAAGTTGGAGGTGCAAGGGAGATGGTCAGTTCCAAGGATCGAACTGTAAAGAGACGGCCTTTACCATCGGATCCTACCCGGTCTTCGAAGGAGGACGTCAGCCAGCCAGTATCTGCCCCAGAAAAGCGGACTAGGCGGTTGAGGCATTCCTATCACCCCGGATACGAGTATAATCAACCTCACAACCAACATTCCTATCCTGAGCTCCAGCATCCTCAACATCGGACTCCCAGAGGATCGTCCAGGACCGTGGCTATGGCACCTGATCCTTCGCCAGTCGCTACGGGCATTTACGATCCCTATGGAGATAGTCATATTCCCGGAGGAGACGTGTTTGGCAGATTTGAGGAAGATGGTGACCCGCATGGACAGCCTCCTCCCCCACCTCCACCTACCCACCGAAGGCATTATGATGCGTCACCTGGCCATCACTCGCCTAACCCCCCGCATCCTCACCAACAAGCCATTCACAAGAGGCACAAATCGCAGCATCAATTGAAGCATTACCAGAGCGTCCCAGATTGGCAATACCATCAGCAGCAGCAACAACAACAACAACAACAGCAATCCCATAGCCCAGATCCCCGCGAGCGTGAGATGCATAGAAGCAATAGCTATGATCCACGGCTTCCAGCTCAGGATCAATATGGTGGTTCTTATCCCGGACCTCAGACTCGTTACCGTGGACAAGATGACTACGACGAATATGCATATTCTCCAAATGCAGTCGCTTCAACAGCCCATCTGCGACAGGAGCGTCCGCTTACCTACCATGATGAGAATCCTGGGCTCTCATATGGATCTACTCAGGCAAGTTCTTTTGAGGACTATAGAGGTGAAGACGACGCTCCACCTCCACCTCCCCCGCCTCACGGGCACAGCCCTGCTCCAATGCGTTTCGATGAGCCGAATTGGGGGAACCACAAGCCGAAGACGAAGGAAGAGGAGGATCTTGGGCTCCCGAGCTATGAACTTTCTACGCAACTCGCTCATCGACGATCATATAGTGACATGAACGCTCGCGCCCTCGAAGCGCGAAGACCTTCTGTTGGAATTGAATCGTCGCCTACTAGGAACGGGATGCCAATTCCTCCCAGTCTTGTACCCGGCATTGACCCATTTGTTGCGGAGCAAATGTCTGGGAGAATCGAGGCCGAGAGGGGGTTAGGTTTTGCAGACATGTCTAGTGGGCCACTACAATTAGAGGGTCCTCAGTCCCACTCGCAGGTGATCCAGCATAGATCTAGTCAGAACTATCATAGGCCCCAGGTAGAAGAAGTTCAAGATGTGCAGCTCTATCAACCGCAGTTACTCCCCGAAGATCAAGTGGTGGGGCGGCCGGTGACGGTGAAAAAGAGTCGTGAGCAGAGGTCTGCGCCTATGGTCAAGCCCATGCCCATCCACGGAGAGCGGGATGATGTGGTACCTGCGGTTGGAGCGACTGCGAGCTCAGTCAGACGGAACTCTACCCTAGTTATGGTTGTGCCCGAGCGGAAGCCGGTGCCTCCGGCTGAGCCAGTATTCGAGGGGCTTCCTTTTTCGCCCGATTCTTTCGATCTGATCAACCCGGGTCCTAGCGCTTCCCTAGAGGCGGCGATCAACGGCCCAGGCCCCACTTATAACACTCCTAAAGAAGCAGAGGAAGCTGCCAGAAGGTGGAATGCAGAATCCAAGAGAGGGAAGCTGCCGAGTAAGATGATTGTTCCTGGGACTAACAGGGTTCTGGATGGTACCGACGTTCTGCCACCTGAGAGCTTTGCCCCCGAGCCCGAGAGGCGAGGAGGTAGAAGCCCACGCCCGCCTCCACCTGTTCCGGCTGAGTATCGTCGCCACAGCACCGGAAGGCAGAGGAGTCCAAGCCCTCAACCACCAAGGAGGGGAGAAAGATTAGCCCTCACCGGCCCTGTACCCCCACCACTTCCTAAGAAGGTTAGTATTCGGGGTCCCTCTCCTCAGCCTGATCGGGGCGGGAAGGAACGGGAGAGGACCAAGCTCCAAAAGAGGCTCAGGAATTCCCAGAGTATGGCTATCCTTCCCAGTAACAGTCGCAACCATGGCAGCTCCCGTGACAGGTATTCGATTGGGCCTGGCGCGATGGTCATGTATAACCCGGAGAGCGAAAGGGAGAGGCAGATGGAGAGGGATAGGGACTCCCGAGCTCTTGTCCCAGCCAAGGGCCATGACAGGTATGGCTACAATTCAGACCAGCCAAGAGGGGGCAGATCCCACCAGCGCCAACCGGCTCCGCCTCTTCCCGCAAAAATCCCAATCGACACAACCGGCATGAGTAGGGAAGACTATCTCCTAAGCCAAGAAATGAGTCTGATTAGTATCGGACCCACCAGCGGAGGGCGTACCCGCCGGGGAAGATATTAAAAAGGCTTAAGGCTGTCATGACACCCCACAGCACACGAAACATAAAGAACTAAAAATCGGCAATGGAGTATGGTGATCATGTATCATGTTTTTCTGGTAGTGCCTGCTGAAATATGCAGAATTACTGTTTTTTTGTCTTTCGGTGTGATTTTCCTTGGTTCTTTGTATTTCCTCTTCATGTACAATACCTAACTGTCGTTTGAGCCTAGTATAGTATTTAGCCATCATATTTCTCGGAGTGGTTTCTTGTCAGTCGGCTGACTCGATGTGCCAATTTGGCAGGGCTTTTCATATTTTACTCAACATCTATGCGAAGTAACTTGGGAGAGAAAATAACCTGGCAACACAAGCTTGTTTGTGGCTCTGGGAGTATCTGGGGGTGGGTAGGAACAAGTTACCCGAACCCCAGAGAGTAGTAGTAGTTAATAGATGCTTGTTCTTGAGTAACTTTTGCTTCCTGTGCGTCTGAAGTTGATTATGGTAGCCGTAGTATGGCCTACCGTAGCGCATTGTCCTCGTGGCCATGTAGCACGAAGGTCACTCAGAGAGGTCTCGCTCCAGAAGATCCTTGTCAATGGTCAATAATGCTAACCGCCTCCCCTCCCCCGCTTTCCTTGCAGTTTGAGCTGTACCCTGCGCCTACCCATCCCCTAATCTGTGTGCAGATTTCGCAGCTTTTTAGCGTGGTTAATGGCATAGGTTAGCCTCAGATCTTTACCAAAGGTAGTATGGTCAACAAGCTCTTGCTGTGACCTGACGAGTAGAAAACCTCTCCGCCGTTGCGACACTTGAATTATTCCTAATCTCGGAATATGATAGGCAACTAAAAAGCGACAAATATAGACGAAGGGATAGTACGATAGGAACCGCCGCAGGGCCGAATAAGAATGAAAACCAGATTATAAAGAACCAGGAAGCGAGTCACAAGAGTGGAACTTGAACCCACGCCCAGTCCCACGAACCAGGATGAGTGTTAAGATAGTCCCAGCCAGGCGCCATAACCGACTCGGGGCATCTTGTCCTTTGTTCACGCCTTGTTTCTCTATTGCACTCTAGAGCCTAGAGTGTAGGTCGCTGCTGCCTGGGGATAGGTATGCTATCGTAATAGCATTGATCCCGGTATCGCTTCCCTCTTGGCATGGGGGATTCGTGCTAGTAGAGGCACTGCCGTTGCCATAGATTTCCTGTTTCTGGGCCCTTTTCCATGCTATCTACGATAATACTTGTATTGTGATACCGCCATATAGCCCCATTTGGTTATTGGTATTAACTGTGGGCCTTAAAACTAAGACTACCGAGCTTCCGGGCTGGTAGGCAAGCTTACCCTAGCCGCTGCAAGCGCCGGTAAGCCATTGTGAGACGTCTGCCTTGAGGCAGCGGACGCTGGATCGAAGGGTACAGTAACTTGTCCCCCCCCCCCGGCAAGAAGTATCCGGAAATACGAGGGTGGTGAGTTTGTGATATGCACAGATTTTCTGCCATATATTTTGCGAATCCCTGTTTCCGGATGCTTCTTGCCTGGGACAAGTACTGTATACCGTGTGCCACACTGATTTTTTGTTTCTGCACTTTTGTCCTTATGTTTGATACCGTCATACACCCTCACCGATCGTTACTTGAGTAGGTAGTGTTAACTGTAGGCCTTAAAACCAACTCTCCCAAGCTTAGTGTTAGTAGACATGTCTTGCGCCAGACGGCGCTAGCGCCGCCAAACAATTTTGGGGTGTCGCCTTTGGGGCTGGATTCAAGGGCACTGTGCATGATGATCTCTCGTGCCCGAAGTTATCCGTGAATTCGACCCAGGATATAACATTTTTAACAACTTGTGTCAATTATCCTACCCCGTGGCCACTTTCAGCTCCAAAGGGTTCTATTAAGAACCCATTCAATCCCCTCGTGGATTCGCCTTTTCCTTAACAAACACACCCCCTAAGACCACACTGGTCATCACCACCATGGCTACTAGAGTTACCTACGCCGATAGTGGCTGCTTGCAATCCCTTCCACTTGTTTCGACTACACTAAAGTCTCACATTGTTGATCTCACCGTCTCCCATACACTCACCCAGGTGTATAACAATCCTTCAACTAGAGATATCCCTGAGGCCCACTATACATTCCCTCTCTACGAATCCTCCTCTGTCACGGATTTCCAAGCTTTGGTTGGAGAGAAGACAATTAGGGGAGTAGTCAAGGAGAGGGCCGAGGCGAAAGCCATCTACGAAGCTGCTAAATCCGCTGGAAAAGTCGCTGCTTTGTTTTCCCAGGACACCAGCGAAGTATTTACAACCAGCGTCGGAAACATTCCAGCGAATGGTTCAGTGGTAGTAGTCATCAAGTATGTGCACGAATTGAAGCAAGATATTGAGGTCGATGGAGTCAAACTCGTCATTCCCACCGTCATTGCTCCCAAGTACGGAACTGGGCCCATCACCGCAGGCTTGGTTTCCGGGGATCGATGGCAGACTTGTTGGGGCGCCTTCTCACGAAATATTCAGGATATTGGTAGTGTGGAGGGTGCTGGGCTTTCCATCTCCGTCACCGCAACGATGAGTGGGATGATTAGGGGTGTTACTTCGCCCAGTCACCCCATTTCCGTCGGTCTTGGGTCCCATTCTAGCTCTGACGACGCAGACTTCAATCCTATGAGGGCGCATGCAACTCTTGCCCTTGCTTCTCGGTCTCTGACGAGTCTCGACAAGGATTTCTCTCTCCTCATTAGTACCAACAATATAGGCGACCCAAGAGCATTCCTCGCTCCTCATCCAACCCTTAGAGATACGTCTACACTTATGGTCACGATAGCTCCGAGGTTCGCCCTTCCTTCGCAAGGTCATGAAGTCATATTCGTTGTTGACCGGTCAGGGTCGATGGTTGATAAAATTGCCACGGTCCGATCCGCTCTTCAGCTTTTCCTCGTCTCGCTGCCGATGGGCTTGTACTTCAATATTTGCTCGTTCGGGAATCTCCATTCATTCCTTTGGCCCCAATCGCAGGTATATTCTGAGGCGTCACTGGACATGGCGAAGGATCATGTTGTGGGGATGGACTCCAACATGGGTGGAACCGAGATACTTGGGGCTGTGGTAGACGCCATGAAGAGGCGGCGATCTGGTATGAGGACTGAAATTCTTATCCTTACCGACGGGGAAGTTTGGGATGCGGAAGGCATGTTTCGATTTATCAGCGAGTCTTCCCAGGACGGGAACGTTCGCTTCTTCTCACTCGGTGTCGGGGACACAGTCTCACACAGTCTCGTAGAGGGGATCTCTCGAGCTGGAAGGGGGTTTTCGCAGATTGTCAATATCGCTGGCAACCTCCAGAAGAAGGTCATGCGCATGCTGAAGGCCGCATTGACACCTCATGTCAACGACTGGGACATAGACTGGACGGGAAAGCCCGAAGAGCGACTTGCGACTCTGACCACTCCTGCTCCGAGAACGGTTGCTCCGATTTCCCTCTTCGACCTGGACGGTGACCTAGAAAATGCACCCTTCGCTCTGCCTAGTAGCACACTCATTCTTACGCCACCAAAGGTCGTCCAAACCCCCACGATTGTCCCCGCGCTGTTCTCATACTCCCGAACAACGGTCTATTTCTTGATATCAAACGGTGACCGACCGGAAAAGGTATACATAAGGGGTTCCGCACACGTTGCTAGCTCTAACACCATCTCTCCGCTTCAAATTGAAATTCCCGTTCAAGCGATCACTTCCACCGGGGCATCACTGGGCCTTTATCGACTCGCCGGACGCAAGCTCCTCCAAGATCTCGAAGAAGGCAGACTTTCATACCTTGAAGGTATCTACGATAAGACAGAAGAGCCAATAAAGCACGCTGAACTGATCGCAAAAGAGGGGGCGAGGGTCGGTGTTGAATTCGGGCTGGCCAGCAAATGGACTTCTTTCGTAGCAGTCGAAGGGGGTGAATCAACAGGGGAGGGGCCAGCAGATCAGCAGTTTGGGGAGAGCGCAGATGTGCCCGCGGAGGGAGAGGCACAAGCAACAAACTCTAGATCTGCAGGTCCTTCCTCCCGGCGGACGGCTGTTCAGGACGAACAAACAGGGGGAGAGCAAGCGAACCAGCAGTTAGAGAGAACAGATGTGCTTACAAGGGGAGAAACGCGGGCCGCCAAAGCTGGATCTTCAAGTCCTTCCGCTAGGCTTTCGAAACCGGCTCCCGGGAGTGGCCGTGCGGCAAAACGTGCTTCCACCTCACCTAAACTACAGACACAGGGCCATGTATATCAGCAGAAACAAGCCCAACAGGCGCAGATGCGGGGGCAGCAGCAGCAAGCATTCGGAGGAGGGAGAAAAGGCTCCGGTGCATCTTCTAAAGCATCTGGTAGTGGGAAAATTGCTAGCGGTACCTCCTTCGGAGACCCGCCACTGCCTCCTTCGCCCCAGGCCTTTGCACAATCGAGCGGACCTTCTGGGCACCAAACTGAGCGAGCAAGGAGAGGAAGTGGTTCTCTCAGTGCAGCGCAAGAACCAAGCAGGGGGCCAGTACAGGCCCGCCGGAAAAGGTCCTTAGTCAAACCGGGCCCACAGGACGGGGAAGGTCTCAAGCTAGTTGTGGAAACCTCGGCTTCCGTTTCGCCATCTCCTTCCCAAAGTCTCTCGTCTCCAACCTTCAGCTCATCTTCAAGGTTTAGCCCTTCGTCGCCGGGACGCAGCCCTTCCTCCCAACGCGGAAGCCCCTCCACATCACGAGTATTCTCTCCAATCTCGCCGCGGAAAGCCACAGCGCGATATCCCGCGACCTCCCCACCACACAGCCCCACACACCAACCCCGGGCCAACCGCGCCGTTCGAGACTCTCATCACTCAACCTCCCCACCAAACAGTCCCACAGCCCGACCCCTGCGGGCTTGCTGCGCCGCAAGGGGCTCTCATTCCACAACCTCTTTATCCCAGAGCCCCGCACCCCGATCTCAAGTTCGCCGCACCGTGCGAGACTCCCATTCCGTGACCTCCCCACCACACAGTTCCACACCCCAACCCCAAGTCTGCCCCAACGTGCAAGACTCACATTCCGCGTCCTCCCCACCGCATAGTCCCGCACCCCAGCCCCAAGTTTACTACGTCGTGCAAGACCCTCTGGACAACCCAGACTTTGACCCGCTCAAGTCCGACTCTGAAGACAACCTCCAGTCATCATCCCCCCCTGCCCAACACTGCCAGCAGCAGGAATCGCAGTCGACTAAAGAGGAACCACACAATCCAGTCTCCGACCTGGCCACCCTCCCGCAATCCAACGGGATGTTCAAAGCGGACGGGAGGATATTCGATTGGCTGGGTTTGGGAAACTGTGGGCTAGAAAACGCGCACGCCGATGGGGACTTTGTCGCTACGGTGGCGGTTATTTTTGCGCTAGAGAAGAAGTTCCCGGAGTTGCTGGAGGAGTGGGAGTTCATGGTTTCGAAAGCTAAGGAGGCGGTCCAGAAACTCTATTCGGAGGGGGACAGGGAGGCTGTGGTGTCGGCCGTTCGGGCAGCCTTGGGGGCGTGAATTTCCTATGCGTTGCTACAGGTGTAGGCGGTGTGCTTCTTTTGTTTTGTTTTTTCCCTTTTCTTAGCGAGTTGGAGGGAGGGAACAAGCGCGAAGGGATGAGCGTTATGAAATTATGATTAAGGATTTCTTTTGTGCCCTCGTCAGCGGGGATTTCCTTCTTGATGTGTTTCTTCTATAGTAAGTAGTTTTAGTTTTCATTGAGGGGATGGGACAATGAGCGGGCGCCATTTTTCTTGTTTCTCTTGAAGTCTTTATTATGAGTTAATTAATGATGAGTTAACGTACCGGTACTGTACTCCTCTTCTCATGAACGTTACGAATTGAGCTCCCAATCCAAACACGGCAAAACGGGAGATATGGATTCTCTGCTGGGGTATTTGCAATACCAGTACCAACAAGCCGAAAGAAAGAATGAATGAAAGGAGGCGGCTGAAGCGATAAGGGCGCTCAACTAGACCAGTACGGTACTGCAAGAGCGGGGTTATCGCTTACTGGTGGTAGTGATATCATGCATAGCCCCGTTCACCACGTATCTTAGAGGGGAGTATTGCTTTTTAAGTATTAAGACCAAAGTTTTTCCTTGGGCTATTCCCATCACCCGGTCTTGGATTCAGTTTCATTGTTGGCCTCTATTGTTAACGCTTTGTGGAACCCCCCTTATTATCATAATAGGAATATTGGTAAAATGGGGGGTTGGGATAGGCGCTGGGATCGGTTTCCCGTCATAGGATCTCACTCGATGGAATAAACGACTGGGGTTCTCCGGAAAATATCCCTGTTCGCACCTGCCAAGTTTATTTGCTGGCCCGGGTAAAAGCTAGATAGTACTTATCTGTCCTGCTATACCAAGGACGGCATCAAGAGGGGTCTCGGCGAGAGGTTCGGTGGAGGCAAGGCGCAGATCTTGGTGCGATGTGCAATTGATTACTCGGAGGGGGGCAGGGCGTGAGGCTAAACTCGTTGGGCCTTCGGAATGTGTCTGGGAGCATCAAGTACTTTGCCAAGAAGGAGAGTGTAGGTCATTCATTCATCAGCATTGTGTTAAAGGCGCCTTCTGGTTTCTCCTAGGCTTAGGGGAATTCTGGAGGGGATTACTAACTACAGTTCCGGCGGGCTGTGCGCGGCACCTCGATTGATGCAGTGGGGGACCCCTAGGCGTAATTGTTGGCTCAGGAGATGCAATTACGCCTTTAACCCCAACAAATTAGAATAAATATTTTTTTATTAAAAAAAAACTCCCCCGAACGTCTACGAGTTTCTTTCATAGTCAATTTTATTCCCAAGCGCCCCCCCATCGCATCGATCGAGATATTACATACCGTAAAAGCTCAAATAATGGAACCGTGTGCTATGTCGTTGGAGTTGCCTCCTCTGGTATAGTCTGGAGTTTTTTTATTTTTTATTTTTGTGACTCTCAGGCGGGCCTGAGCAGCTCTCTTTTTGCTGTGTTTTTCGCCCCCTTTCTCAAGTGGGTAATTCGTTCTACTATTTGAGTTTTTACGATAGACAACCGGAACCATACCCATGCTATCATGTGTAACCCATCCTGGTCGCCAGGGTTAGGTTTTGTTTTTCAGTGATGGCAAAATAAAAAATTGGAATAATATTATAAAAAAATATTGACAGGATTTGAACCTGGGCTCGGAAGCGAAATAGATTTCTTGTCTATTGCAAACGAAACAGATTTCTTGTCTGTTTGTTGTCTTTAACCGCTCGGCCACAGGGTCTTATTTACTGTAGTTTAGTGGCTCATTGAAAACCGGCAAAAATGGAGGTATATATCCCGACCCAAATAGCCCGGGGGGCACCAACAACCGGCAAAAACCCGGAAAGCAGACCGAGGGACCGGGTCTTGATACATTGGTAAGGTGAAGGGGTGGAAATAGAACCTATGATGATAATAAAATTCTGTTAGGAAATACCACTAGCGAGAACTGAAGGCACCGGAGACATGAGACCTCTGTGATAGTCGATACTATGTACATGCACAAAGTTCTGTGCTTGTGGTGTGGATGACGTACACACCTAAGCACCTGACTGATCTTACTGCGAGGACCGTACCAGAGCAACCGCGCTATCTATTAAAAACTGCTTAATGCTTTACCTGTCTTCAACTTCTACACATCATTCTTTTTCTTTTCTTTATCCTGTTTTTAGTTTCTCAAAAAGACTGCATTCTCGTCCCAGTAAGTCTCATAGTAGCCGAACGAATCTCAACAAATTCGATGATGTTTCTTTCTCAAGGAATCTGGCCCTGGAGTACTACTAGTATATGGCCGTGAGGGTACCTTGGCCACCACATGGCGCAAGTATTGTTTTAAGATGACCCGGAATATGGTCTCTTGCCAGATATCGTGATCCCCCGATTTCATTGTCCCTGATTCAGTACGGGTGGTTTCCAATTTTTAACATATTATCATACCTAAGAAGGAGTAAGTTGGATCTCACCCGTGGAAAAAAAAGGAAGGACTCAGGAGATCGGCGTACTGCAACCCTCGCAGGTACAGAAGGGGGGCAGTTGGAGACTGAGCATGGAGGTCCTAGTGTGGGTACCACATCCTGAGCAGAGGCAGTTAAAGGCTGATCAAGTTAGGCGAAGCCTTAGTGGAAAGTGGATCTACAGACCTGAATTCTTGGAAGGTTCCTGCCATAGAAGCAGTATTGGAGTGCTAGCTGGGTCTTGTTATTGTTGAGGACTCCTGGCCTACAATTCTTCCGTTTCGCTTTGTAAAGTATCGGTCGGACAATCCCGCTCTGGTCCATTGTCTCTCACTTGACACTTTCCGAGGCTTGCCCGGCCTACCCCAACTTTCAGTGTATCGGGGGCTCTCTGGTCTGCCCTCCGTCAGCACCCGGGAACAGCCCTGTTACTCGGATGTGCTTTTTGCTATTGGGGGACACTTGACGGAAGGGGAATTAGGGGAAGTCTGAGGTTGTTAGCACCGCAAGTTTTCAATGGTCGCGGTGAATAGATATCCTCTAAGCTGCTCTTGCTGCTGAAAGAGAAGCGGTCGAGCCAACTTTCCAGCTAGCAGGGCAGGCCTAGGAGTTTTAAGGGCTCCGTGGGGTGGCATATCCCGGAATTGTAGAGACAGCAGTAGCTTTTTTGGAAATGGAAGAATGGGATCTCAACGCGACTAATCCAGAGGTTAACACAGAAATCACATGGATTGTTAGAACAGGAAGTGAGAGTGTATCATAATAAGGATGTTATTGGGGCAGGTGGGCCCTAACTCCAATAGAACAAAAAAGTCGGGGGGTCCGGGCTACCTCAACCTCTTTCTGAGCAAATCCAGAGGTTCCGATACTTACCGCCAAGTCGCCGACACGCCTTATTTTCACCACCGATGTGGGAAGCATCCTCCCCTAGCTGAAGAGGGCGACCAATGCGGGTGCAAGAGCCTTCCCTCTCATCTGCTCTTCTTTCTTGTCCAAGTTCTGGCACTTCCAATCGGCTACCCTATAATCCTCCACAGTGCATCACTCACTTGCTGGAAAAAACAGTCACCGGAACCACCTCTCGCGCCGTTCGAGCATTTGGAGCCTTCGGGGATATGATGCAGAAACAATCTGTTATAATATAGACGAAGGGTCACCCCCCACTGATTGCCTTGTCGTCGTCTATACCTGCTCGTTGTTACTCTGTGCTATGTTGCGTTCCCTTAGTGTAGGAATGCATACATATGTGGTGCGTATGCATTCCTACACTTTAGTCATTACCTTAGATTAGTTGATTACGTGGGGTAATGGGATTCGAGACGTTTTCCGGGAGGCGTACTTGTCCCAGGCAAGAGGTATTCGGCAGCAGGGGTTCGCAAAATATAAGTCACTCATACAGCACCGCTATTATGGCTGATAGCATGTAATAGTGGGTTGAGTTTGTTCTCTAGAATACAGTACCTTCTGTCTCGGACGTGATTATGAACAACCCGCCGTGGATACAACAAAAACGGCTTCTTGCCCCTTGCCTGCCAATACTTCCTCATTCACCCACTCATCCTTCCTTCTCTAGAACAGCCCTCTCCTCTGCCGTCAGCACCACACCATTACACCAATCACACCACTCCCTAAAGCTCCCCCTCTTCTCCAACTCAAAATCCTCCCCTTCTCGTATCGTACACCCACTTCTTGTGCCACAATCATCACCATCGCCACTACACCCCACATAACCCCCCCGTTTCCCAAGCGGGCACTCCCTCTTCTCATTATTAACTAACTTTATCGCCGTAACAAAAGTCGGTTCCAGCGGGCGGTACCTCCCCAAGCACCCAGCACACAACCATACTTCTGCGCAATCACACACCTTGCCAAATTCCTGTAGCGAGCACATCCTATGGTTCAGGCACAAGCGGCGTAGCCGTGAATATAGTTCCCATGGATTCGGTCTTCGTGTGCAATTCTACCCACCCCCCATTAGCATTACCATCGTTATAGGGCAGAGAGGAGAGAGGGATCGTACACGGCAAACAGGTTCCATACACCCCCTACATTCATTCACCAAGTCTTTAACACATCTGCAGAATTGCTTGCCGGAGTTCTTGCATACTAATGATGTGGAGGTCAGGTTTTCACGTTGCAGGAGGAGGAGGGATCTGAAGGGGTGGCAGGTGCGGCTTAGGGTTGCGAGGTCGCCTAAGTCTAAGTGTTTCGCTAGGGATATTAAGAGTGGATATGATGATAGGAGGGTTGTAAATGGATGGGCGGCGTTAGGGTTTGGCTGGGATTTTGTTGTTGGTAGTGCCCGAGAGCGAGGAGCGTGCCGGTGTGGGGCTTGTATTGACTGGTAGTCGTCGTGGGAGTCATCATGAGGCGGGGTTTTTAAGGAGTCTAGGTTTAGGAATAATACCATTTTGTCCTGGTCTTGTTCGTTGGGACACGGCGGATTGGGTGGAGGTCGGAGTTGCCATCGGCTATTGCACTCATAATTTGGAAGGTGGGACCACACTGGGCTGGGTTAGGTATATTTTTGTTTTTCCCTCAAGCAAGTCGTATTTTACTCTTCCAATGTTTGGCACAGCAACTGTTCATAGCTACGCCCAAACAACTCCTTACTACCTTCATCTTCACGCAAACACCTCCGAACAAAATGTCAGAAACAAACAGGGAAGAAATGCTTGCACGGCATCGGAAGGAGGTTCGAGAGTTAACAGCACGGATAACACAGAAGAAGAAAAACGCTACAAAGAAGACACGTCGGGGGATTAGTTCAGAATGCGAATCTCTGGAGCGTGAATTGAAAGAGCGACAATCCCGCGAGATCAACGCCTTGGGCAATCCTGACGGTGAACCTACAGACTCTTTAGATGCTCTGGAAAGCGAACCGCAGGACCAGGGGAAGGAAGAAGATACGAAAGGACCAGAGGAAAAATTAGGTACAATAACTAATGCCGCAACAAATACCACTGCCTCCAAAGAAACCCCACAGCAATCTCCAGTCAGTTCAAAAAAGCCAAATCGCCAAAAAGCCAGATTAGCCCGTCGCGCGGCTGAGGTTGCAGCCTTAAGTGCTGCAGCCGAAGCCGAAGCAGGCGCTCTCCCAAACCGCCGACAGGCCGAAATGGCAGCCATGCAAACCCTCCTCACAAACCTACACTTAAGCGAGAAAGAGATCGCTCCCGACGGGCACTGCCTCTACTCTGCGTTTGCGGATCAGCTTCCTACACCCTCGGAATACAAGAATACAAGAAAGAAGTGTGCGGAGTACATGCTCGCGCACCGGGACGAGTTCGAGCCCTTCCTCGAAGAGCCGATTGAGGAGCATGTCCGGAAGGTTAGAGAGACGGCGGAATGGGGGGGGCAGACGGAAGTTTTGGCCCTGGCGAAGGCTTTCGGGGTTGTTGTTAATATTGTCCAGGCAGAGGGACGCGGGGTTGAGAGGATGAACGAGGAGGGGGCGGAGGGGGAGGTCTGGTTGGGATACTACAGGCATAGTTTTGGACTTGGGGAGCATTACAATTCTTTGAAGAAGGCTAAGGTTGAAGGAGGGCCTTGATGGGTCTGGGTTGCGATTGATTTGTAGAGTTCACCACGCACCGTCAGATAGATATTCCTTTTGTAATAATAGAGGTGCTTTTATCCCCCAATGTAACCGTTTAAGCAAACATACCCCATCCGCCTCTTCATGCATTGCTTCCGATACCTAAGCCCAACAATTTCCACCGTCGAAACCCAACTCACGACCCCCGGTACGTACTATACGCATAAGGACTCAACAACAGGGGAATATGATAATGTTGGTTTATCTCCTTGACCGTAAACACCACCTCAATATACGGAAAGAACGTCTCCCCCTTGAAATGCTCCCAGGTCTCGAACCTAATCTTGTAGGTGAATCCCTCTTCGAGCGCCAACTTCCCCGCGACTCCCTTCTGCCTCATCTCCCATGCTGCCACCCTCCCATCCTCGTTCGTCGACGCCTTCGCTACTTCAAAGCAGGAGCTGGACGGGGAGCCGTCGGCCGACTTCAGGAACCGGGATAACGTGCACGGGATATTTGCCGCCGGCTTACCGACAGAAGTGTCCAGGACGTGGCAAGTTACGGGCGGACATTGGGTGGACATGATGTTTGTGACTACGGAGAGATGAGAGGTGGATGTCAACGTTCGGTTGGTAGAAGGGAGAGAAAGAGAAAGGAAAGTGAGTTGGAGGAAAAGAAAGGGAAAGGTATGGTATCTCCAGCAGGAGTTTATATATCCCGGGTGGTGGTTGGTTTCCGCTGGCAAGTGGGATGATTCTGTCGGAATGGCCCGTTGTATCAGAGATGGTTCGCTGCAGCCAAGACTTGATCTCCAAATCGGGACAATTTATGCATCAATTGCTGCGTCTAGCGGTAAATCCTCCTGTCGGAATTCGGCTTTCGCCTCGCTACCCGCGGACCGCGCAGTTGCTAATCCATAGGCACCTCTTTAGTTAACCCGCAGGAGAAAACCCATATTCGAGTGATATACCGTAATAGGTCAAGATTTGTTTGCCTGCGATTTCTGGATATGCCCTGCATGCCGGTACGGAGGTATCTCCTGGGCCGGCGAGACATTGAAAATTGAGAAAACTTTTTAAATACCATGCATTTTTGTGCATACCTTTCGGATACCATCCTTGGCCAAGACATACCATCCAAAAGGTTTCACATTACAACAAAAAGTAAACCATTCTCAGAGTTTCAGCAGCTTCTTTAATTTTTAAATAACTCAAATAATTTTCGAAAAAATTGGAAAAATCAAAAGAAAATAACCAAAAGCCACTAGATATTTCCAGACTTTTTTCTACAATTTTTAATAATTAACTGAGACTTAGGGTGAGGTTTTTGGTGATTTTCTTAGAATTCTTGGCATAAATTACTACACAAACACACTACTTTTAAGTGAGCACAGATTCACCCACAGAAATCCTTTCTAACAGTAAGAAAAATTAAAAATCTAACCATTAATTAAGTTTCTTTTTCCTGTTTTCAGCTTGTTTTTTCAATTTTTCTTCGCCATTTTATGATGGGTCAAAGGTTAAGTAATTCTTTGCAAAGGTTTCACTTTTTTGATGGCACATTTCCCGGGCGATGGTATCCGAAAGGTTTGCCGCTAATTGCATTGTATTTAAAAGGTTTACCCTATATTAACCCCATCATACATTTGATATTTCTCATAATACTGACATACTGGCCGGCACTTTTGTAGCAACCGGATTCCGAATATGAGAAATACAAGTACACCCCATCCGGACATCAGAAATAGCTCTTGAGCCTCAATTAATTAGGAAACTCAGGTTCCGGAAAACTTCTCTAGCCTACCTTCCCCCTCAGCTGGCGTAGCTTCCAACCTGTCCCTCGTGCTTGAACCTGCAGCTCCCCATTAGCCAAAACACTGAACCATCTGCAAGCCCACCTAAATGGACACCATACCCGGCCATGACAGCCCATCATAATCAACTAACTTCCGTCTCGAAGCTCCAACTCTGCACCGGGGTGTATATCGCCAAGAGTCAAATCAACGGACGTCCGCCTTGGCTGATTAGTGTTGGATTCAGTCGGCACGATATCGTTTGCGGGACCTCCCTCACAGCTCCGGAGCACACGGTGATCGGGTTGAGGGTTAGTTGGTCGGAGTTTGTTGGTGTGTGGGGGGGGGGGGCGGCGCTTTGATTGTACTGTACCACCCACACAGCGCGAAAGAAACTTTTTCGTTTCCCCTTCTTCTAAAAACAAAAAAGTTCCTAGAACACCACTTCACCCCACCACAACCACCATCAACAAACCTACAATTATCCCAACAAACGCGGCAAAAATGGGCAAAAGGTCCCACTCGAAAGACGGCCCTTCAAAACCTACTTCCCTAGACCTCACGGGGCCAGCGTCTTCCAAAGGAGCAAATAATAGAGTGCTCATTCAAGAGGGAGATGCCGAAGAGGGGTTCCTTGAAAATTTAAGCTTCGGCGTCACGGAAGGGTTTGAGGTCGGGCTGAATGAACTTGATGGTGGATATTCCGACAACAGGAATGGAGGAGGGGGAGGAGGGATTGGGCTGTCAGAGGTGGAGATGAAGATGCGGGAGAAGGCTTACAAGCACTTCAAGATGATGAGATATTCTTTGTGGATGAGGGCCTGCCTAGTACCGATGTAATCCCCACTAGAGGTATTTAAGGTAACTCTCCAGAAAGATGACGAAGAGGATCATCCGGCATGGCAAGACTCCGGAGGCGAAATGCTCACAGTCTCACTTGCCGCCCAGGGTTTGCTGCCTAAGCTCCGAAACTAAAGACCTTATCGGTGGGAAAGAGTATTCTGCGTGGCTGGGCAAGCAGTTTGAGAGGGTTTATCCCGTGCCCGGGTGGGCTGCTGGTAATTCGGATAGGAGGAGGGTGAGGTTGGAGGCCCAGGTGCGGGGAGAAGTGATGAAGAGATGGCTGAAGTGGAAGGGGAGGGTGGGGGTAAGGGAGCGGTGAGGTCTGCGCCTAGTCTTGAGGAGATTCTAAGGAGTACTACGAACTGGACGTAAGGTTCCAGGGAAGTTGCAGCCAGAAAAGTTGACAGTAGTGAGATTGGCAGATAGGAATAAGATTGGCGGTAGTTTGGTATATCTCCCGTTCTCCTCCTCCTTTAGACATCAAGCAATTAACAAGTCACCAGTCAATGATACCAACCCTCCACTTCCACCCTTACCACCCCTTCTCTTCCTCAGGCCCGGCTCAACCCTCCGCCTGCACCACATAAACGTACCACAAATCCCCATGCTGTATCCCTGCACCTACGCAACACCCCCATCTCAACAGCCCATTTCTACCCCTCCGGTACAAGCATAATAGCCGCCGGCAGGCGAAAATACTCCCACATCTGGAACCTCTCGACAGGCACCATCCAAAAAGTAACCCGAATATACAGCCATGCGGAGGTGCAAAAAAGTCAATGGAGATCTTCCACATCTTCCCAGATGGAAAATTCATGGCTCCCGCTGCCAGTCGTGGATTCGTCAACGTCCTGAACGCAACGACGTACCAGTGGGTCTGCGCCGCAAAGGTCGAAGGTCGAGTTGCGGCATATCCTGGTGGGGCGATAGTCACGGCCTGACGATAGGGAATAAAGCAGGCGGGGTATGGGAATTCAACGTACTCTTGGAAAGAGTGGTCACGCGCTGGCAAGACGATGGCTGGCATGCCACCAGGGTCATCAAGAACGGTGGGAACAGGTAGAGCGGATCGATCGGACAGTAAATCCTCCTCGCCGACCAGAACAGGTTCTTGGAGACGGCTAACGGTGTCCTTATTGAGGGAATATTTTCGATATTGAGATTCGACGACCCTATTTCGACCGCAAGAGCATGGCATGGTTCGCCATGCTTCAGAGGTCGCTACCTGTGGGAGATTCACACAGAGCCGCCAATGCCAAGCCTCGATTTTCCCTTATCCCCCTGTCCGATTCCGGTTTCATTCTCTTCCCCCTTCACCAACGATCCACCACCTCACTTTATCACTACCGTAAAACTTGAATAATTGGATGGTGTGCTATGAAGTCCAGAATTCCCTTCTCTGGAAAGGGGGCAAAAACACAGCAAAAACACGGCCCCTTTCCCCCCTCCGAGACAGAAAAAAACAAAAGTTTCTTGACCTTACTAGGAGAGGAAAGTCCAACGACATAGCACACCGTCCAATTATTCAAGTTTTTACGGTATCAATCTGTACCATCAATCTGTACCATCAATCAGGGCTTCATCTTGCTATTTATTGCTCTATCCATACGAATACTCCCACCATGCTTCCCGAAGTCCGTGGTTTGTCTACTTAATTCCTACCCTAAATATGGCGTCAACTAACATTTGGCCAGAGCAACTCACGAGATAGTACTCAGAGGTACACGGGTTTGCACGGAAAATTGTTGCTTCACAATTCTGCCGCCGGCTTCTCATCCGCCTCCTACAAACCATGGTAGATGTTATCTTCGAAATTGGCCCGGAAGTCATGGGCTCCTTCCGAGTCAATCTGACAAACCGAATCCAAAGCCTACCAGTATAGGAAGCTTCAGCGTTTGACATCCCGCTTAAGAAGAAGAAACCAAGGGAGCAAGTTTCTTTCGATCCCGAAAATGGAGATGCATGGGGAGGCTGACGTAGGGGAGGACCGGGGGGATTTATTTGCTTCCATTTTGCTGTTGACGGATAGCTTGTGGCGGGGGAGGATTAACTTTTGAGTTTTTGTTTTGCTGTTTACTTATAGCCCGTTGCAGGGGGTGGGTTCTTTTTATTATTCCTCATGTACTATTTTGTCATTTTCCTGTACAAAAATTAACAATAACATTACACCCCATGCACCTCAGGGGGGTCAAAAAATTCCGCTCAAGACCGTTCAGTAAAAGAAACAAGATTCGGAACTATGAAGAGATTTCAGCATTAGCATCACGAATAATCTTCTCATTCTCCCCTTGAATTTCGGTTCCCCGCGCTCGTAAGGAGTTTGCGTGATGTTCTTGATAAAATTTATCCCATGGTCAACCGCTTGTCTTACTTTAGGGAGGGAGATGACACGGACATTTCCTGAATCACTTGATAAGTCCAGAAGGCGAGCCCACGAGTGCAGATTTCTATGATACTCGGACTGAGTCCCCTGAGAACGCTCGGCTTGTAGTCGTCGCTTGGGTTGAGAACTGCGATTTCTGGGTCATCCGGCTTGGAAGGTCATGTACAGGTAGAGTGCCGTTAGAAAGTTCAGGGACAAACGGCAAAACACACCAAATATCCACATTTTGAGGTGCCTCAACACGAGAATGCCTAATAGCGCTGCAATTCTCTAAAATTTAAAAAATCAGGTACTATCTCAAATTCAATATACTGAGTTGGTAGAGCCTCCAGATAAGTTCTAAGCCTTGAAGACCCTCCTTGAACTGGTGGTAGCCAGAAATCTGGGTTCCACATACTTAGTGATCCAATATGTAATTGGACACTCTTGCACTGTTTAGCAGCAAAATGGTCTCAACACTTGTTGAATTGTAAAGTATAAGGTAGCTGTCTTAGCATTAATTTCTAACCACAAGCCAGAATACACAGCATACCTCCCCCTAAAGGTTCAGAAAAAATATGTATATTTTTTACAACATACTTCAGATAAAATATGTGTTGTTAGTGAAATTAAAGGCTCTAATTAAGTGAGATGGAGCTGTTCTAGTGTGCTGAAAAGTGGGACGTTTGGTGTGTTTTGGCATTTGTCCACAAACTTTCCTAACTGAACTGTACCGCAGGTTAGACTGTTCATTGACGATTTGGAGGGGGTTCGGTAAGCTGTAGAGCGGCAGCACATGGAAGGCAGTAAATATCACGAGAGGACCAGAGCAAAAGATAATCAACTTAAGGGCTACTGAGGGAGCAGAAGTGATCCAAACCTCCTGTAACTTTGAGTGAATATTCGTAACACCCCCCTCCGGCCCCAGCATTGATACGGCGCCACGGCACACTACGGCTGTGTAATTGTGTGCTTCCTAGTAAAGTGAGATTTATTGGCACTCTCCCACAACACCGTATGTGTTGTGGCAGTCCATCCGACCAGAAGCGGTTCCCAGGATATATCAAGCGTGTGAGGGTGAGCGACTCGTGACATCTTTTTCGTCCGCTCTACCTCTAGCGATTGAAATCTCAACACCATGAGAAATCATGGTGAGAGTGTCATCTGCCTCTGATCTCCCCCAATGGTCTCTGCCCAGGAGTATTATGCACCCGTCTCGCCCTTTCCTCTCTCTGGGGTCTTTGGCCTCCCCTCCCACGAGGTTCTTGGTTCTGTCTTTGTTTAAGCACGGTCTTGCGTTGATGTTTCTCCCCCTTACCCGGCACTTCGCGATGCGTCTCGCTTAGCGATTTGCACGGTCGGCAACCCTCTTTCCATCGTCAACACACGGTCGCTAGTTTCGGGCTATCAGTGAAGTAGTTGCTCTGGTGGCCCTGCTCTCTGGTATTGCACTCCCTCCTGAGTTGCTCCGTCGGTACGGTCAGCATTCCAAAGATCGTGACCTCGTCTCCGTCCTCTGTGTTCGTACTTCTTGGTTACTGGTGAGCCTTCCTCCTCCCGCTTCCCACGGTTAGATCTGCTTGCACCGTATTGCTACATCCCAGCTGGCACCTTAGTTCCTCCTCCTCCTTCCCTCTCCTCGGGTCTCCCCCTCGTCTGGGATCCTCTCCGGTAGTGACGCTCTCTCTCCTGTAACAAGAGACGACATGAGAGAAGTGGTAATTTCGTCCTGTCGGCCCTTGGTCTATCCGTTGTGGCTGCCATCCTCTCTGCTGAGTGGCTCTCCTCGTCGGGTGGCTCCCCTCCCCTCTCCATCCACTCCCGCGATTTACTCTACGGTCGCAACCTTGTGTCGGGGGTCCATGGTATAGCACTGCCTCCTTGGATCGTTGGCTCCTTCGCTTCCCGATTTGTGAGACAGTCTGTCCCTGCCACGAGCCTTCCCCTTAGCCGTCTTGGTCGAGGAGATTCCTTGGGCGCCCGGCTACAGTAGTTTATCTTTCCTCTCCTTCAGCGCTTGCTGCGGCAAGAATCTTTTCCTTTGTTTGGGGGGGCCTGCTGAAGGGTTTCCTTGCTCCTGTACATTCTTGCGTTGGTTTTCTTCGTGGCTGTAGCTTTCCTAGGCTTTCCTCCCTATTAGTTTAGGCTGGTGGCTGGTGTGCGGTTAGGCCCATACCATAGGGTCTTGGGGGTACGGCGAGTTGGTCATGTTTGATTGCTTTCACTTGGGTGGGGGGTTTTGGTTTATCCCATGACGAGATGAAGCGGGTCGTTGGTTTGTTTTACGGTTTTGTTTACGCTATAGCTAGCACTGCACGCGATTTCTTGTACCATAAACAACGAATCATATGAATAAAAAAATTAAAAAAAGAAGAATTAAAAAATAAAATAAGGTGAGCGACTTGTGAGGCGCCACCTGGATAATTCCTGGGAACCAGCTACGGGCATACTTTGACTTTCAGGTAGTAGTATGGTAAACTGTAGAGAGCTTGGGGACAGGGGAAGCTGCAAGGCGGCTTCCAGGATAACCACCCCAGGCCCAACATCAGTCCCAGGCTACCCTGTGAACTGTAGCATTACTATGGGTTATTAGTGCACTCTAGAGGTCTAAGTCTTGTCACGATTTAAGAGGGTCCTGCATGGTTGGCTGTGGGTAGTGCCCATGCATTCAAGGAAGCAGGAATTTCTTATTGAGGGAGCATACAGGCAGGTTTAAAAGCTTAGTATGGGCAAGTAGATTTGCCGATGGACTGCGTAGCTTGTATAGATGAAACCACCACTGGGCCAGTCCCGATAGATACTATCTCTAGGATGAGCATGTCGGTCGGCCACTGACACGCTACCGATAGGAAAGAGTTTTTGCTCATGCAGATGGAGCTGGAGAGACATTACGGCAAATACTTCCTATTTGTGGGGATAGGTAATATCCAAGCGGTTCCACTGCCTCTGAGTGTAAGCCCACTCTTGGCAGGTGAGTTGGACAGCCCTGAGCTGAGCAGTGTACTCGCAAAAAGGTCAGATTGGTTGACGGGTATTGTCTGGCTTTAGATTTTTCCACTTACCTGAAGTGTGAGACACCCTATTCTGATAACCAACGATCCTTGAGAGAACTTATTGAGTGAAGCTTTTAGGCTTAACAATATTATGTTTTACCGTTTGATTCTACTTTGAATCATTTTTATCTTTATTTGGATTATTACTTCGACTTTGAGTGTTCGGTGAGGTCGGAATCTTAGGATTCCTCTTCCTATAGAGTGCCCCTGTTACAACAGGGTATTTCACCTCGTCAATGTCTGTGGCCCGGGTGGAGAAGATAAGGCCATACCAATGGCATGTTTAGGTGGCAGCATCAATAGGCAGCTATCTAGTGGGGCTACATGTAAATTGTATAGTAGTTTTGAGTGAGGGAAGGTCGTTTATTATAATGTTGATTTTTGTGATGGTCAAGGCATAGTTTCTGGGTTGGAAGAGGGAGTGAAGAAGAGGAAAAGGAAGAGGTTTGAGAAGTACTCGAGTACATTGCTTTGAGATTTGGGGGCCTCTTCTCGAGTGTTTGAAAGTTTGGCTTTTGCTATTGTGGAACGTTTGGCGGTTTTCATTACATTAGGTTAGATGTGGATAATGCTTCATGTACTTTTGGGTTGGTCTTGGCCTGGACATCCAGGTGAGCAGTCATGAATGCCAAGCCCACTACAATCTAGTCCTACACTGGCAGGTCATTCCTTACAGAAAAATACCATTCCCTCTGCCATCCCCCCCTTGTTTGCCCAGAATCCCCTTTGAATTTTTCTTAACTTATGGTCCGTTAACAAAAATAACAGCGCACCAGAGATCGCTAGCGACACAACGCCCCTCCACCCTCGACCCACCTGAAGAAATTTCCCTAAATCATATCAATTTCCTGTATCTAGTCTACTACGCATTTACTTTTTTTAATTCATCGTGACAATAGTAGGTTTGGTGGGAAAGTGCTGTTGTCGCCGAAATCTTTCCTGATCGTTGGTGCGCCGTTAATTTTGTTAACGTACCATATTAAAATTCTCTTTAACTGGTTGTCTTTTCTCTTGTAGGTTGATTTCAGATTTTCGTATCACCGATTATATCTTGGTATTGTTTTTTGCTTATTTGTCTAACAAAGCCATTTTTACCTGTTCCTCTATCCTGTTCTAGCTAATTAGCATTAATATCTTACTCAAGGTCACTAAGACCTTGTGGTATATCAAGCCAGAATCAGATGCCCTTTGTTTCAAATCTCTAAAAGGGCACCTGAGGCCCAATTCCAATCAATGTTTATTAAACAAGAAACTTGGTACTAATGCCTAAAGACCGTGCTCATAAAAGAGTGTGACAGAAAAATTACCAACCTGAGATGTATCATGGTATAAGTAGACCCGATATCCAGCCCTTTCCACCGTGTCCTGTCTATTTTCCAGCTGAGATATCCTCTTTGCTGACTCATATTCTTCAGGAAAACAACTGTTAAGCTGCCTATTGCATCCTTGCTGGTTTCGGCAACTATGGGGGCTAGGTTACACCAACCTTAAGCTCTGGTTTCCCAGAGGTAGAAGCAATAGATCCCATTCTTGCCCTGGCTGCATTCAGTTTCCTAATCCTCATCCATACTGATAGAATCATTCTGATGAATGAATTGAATACAATATTGTCAATGGACCTAGTTCAGACCTATGAAGCAATCTGCTTGGAACATGTTTTACTTGGATTTGAAGGTTTGTTTCACCCTAATTTAGATATTATACGGGCTAAGAAAGTAGGAAATGAGATTGCAGCAGGAAGCTTTGGTGGCTATTGGCGGAACCCTTCTGTACCTGGAATGACTTTCACTATCACGGCAGCCTACTGTGTACTTGGGGCCCTGGTTGGAGTTAGGTTTCGTTACGGTCCCATTTCTGAGCAGTCAGGACAAAATAAATTAGGTTATTCTAATTAACTGGGTGTAAAAATCATCCAAATGGTACCAGAACTGACAGAGATAGACTTGTTGAGGTGAGACAACTTCAAAGAGCTCTAGCTGACACAGTTTTGGTAAGATTTGGACGATTCCCTTTTTAATCTAGAGGTAATAACCTGCTCTTGACGCCCCACTTGTCATATACGGGGTCCCATAATGAACACTAGTTGGAGTTCAGATATGCTCACTATTTACAGTCGAAGTAACAAGCCACTTTCGCAAAATATTGAGATACAGCTCACTATCTCCTCCTGCTGAATGCTGGCATGATAATAGTGCAAAGGATGCCAAGGCTAAGTCTCTCCTGGAAAGATTCCGCCTACATGATACGGCTTCTAGTATCATCTTCTAAGACTTTACCAACATCATACTAAGTAAGAAAGGGATCCTTGTTTGTAATTCACTCGGTTTGATTATTTCTTACCACTTCAGAAGACATAGAGATCTGCGGCATAGCTACCACTAACATCGAGACAAGACTGAATATCCTCATTGTTATACTCAGCCATCATTTTCAACTCCCTTGTGTTGCTGTATTTTGTCCTGCAATGAGGATTGGTATGTTTGGACTAATTACAACCTACTATCCCTCTTGCTATTATACTTTCTAATTGTATTAGAAGTTAAACGGCTTGCCAGAAATATGTGCCAGGGAGAAAGAATCGAGGAAGTGTGAGACATATTTCTGGGTACAATTGTCAAAAGATTGACCATTCAACTGAGCAGAAGTCAGAACAGGTCAATCAGGCTTTTCTTGTTACAAATCATAACTAAGCAAGGCAGATTTTACATGACTAATGCTTATTAGTCATAAGGGATATGTGTTTCACACTATAACATCACTTGACTCATAGAATCTCACCTGGCTGCCCACTTGCGGGTTATTGTGATGTTAGGATTGATTGATTGTTTAATAACTCACGATTGTAACATCAGATGATGAAATAACTTTCGCACATGACTCAGATTCAAGTTATAAGTCATGGGTTTTATGCATCTGACTCATTTGAGCACATGACTTGTGTTATAAGTTTTGATTGGTTAAAGGATGTTGCGCAGTTGACTCAGGAGAGTCAGCTGATGGATTTCACACTACCACCCGCTATGAGTAATAGATGTCAGATGACATGAGGTGATAAGTCACCAGGGTTAGGGTTGTGAGAAGGTGGCAATATAAGGGGGTTGGTTCTAACAAACAGATAGGACACGAACCATTGCAACAACACCTCCAGCGATTGAAATCTCAACACCACGAGAAATCATCGTCACTTTCCCCCACCCACCTCTCTTCCCCCACGATGGCTTCTGCCTAGGGGTTGACGTT
>Ga0307517_10001348_pt1 | contig 41200 bp, 15 predicted proteins | sample 23_EM_MG_FD_194515 | JGI IMG/M metagenome (GOLD analysis project Ga0307517, IMG submission 194515) | Populus trichocarpa ectomycorrhiza microbial communities from riparian zone in the Pacific Northwest, United States - 23_EM | ecosystem: Host-associated > Plants > Roots > Unclassified | place...
TTCCAGGTTAAAGACTATGCAATGGCACATAGGCTTACATTGACAATCAAAGTCATTCGTGTGTAGAACCATACATCAATTCATTTGAAAATTATAAAATACTTTTCTAAATATTTTCACCCTTAATTTATAAAAACTCTCTATATTTATCACTAATCTATCAATTTTTAGGCTACAGGTCTACATTGTACCCTTTATATTCGTTGGGTTATATTTCCCAGATTCTGACTCATTTTTAATAACGAGTTTAAACTTACTATATCGAATTTCATTAAATTACATCCTAGAAACATCACTTTCCCTTTTATTTTATTTTTATCTCTTCCATTTAGTTTTTATTTGTATTTCTTTGTTTTTTATTTTCCCACCATTTTCATGTTTTTATTTTAAAGTTAACACAGAACATAATTGATTTACTCACTTAACATAATATTTTTCATTATTAATTTTATGAATTTTTATCAAGGATTTATATTCTTCCCTCCTTATAAAAATTTTATCCTCCGAATTTAAATTCATGTGTAAATTTAAGAACAAAGTCGGGCGCTCTTCTTCTTATTCCTTGTTGTTCCCAGATCAATTTCTCATGGCTAATATAATAATATTCATTACAATTACAATTTTATCCTTTTTTATTCAAAAACTCTTATACGACATTATTATCTTGGTCACCCTCCGGCTTATTGCATTTACCGTAACACATAATTTCATAATATTTTTATTTGGTTAATAATCACAAATCACTTATTATGTAAACCCTATTTTCATATATTACTTCATTTATGATTTCATCGATAACCACACCTTCATGAAACACGCATTTTCCATTTCTCATACTATCTATATTTAGGTTGCCTCCTGAATTATAACCATTAGCTCTGATATCAATGGTAACAATTCACTTTTTTTCATGTATTTTTACTTAATTTCAATGACAAAATACATAGAAATTTTTATAATAATTTTTTTATAAAATATTTTTGTTTCATAAATTTTATTCTTACTCTAAATTCATAAATCAAATATTAGATTCGTTAATCTAATATTATAAGAATATTAAAGATAAATTAAACCTTAATTAATAATAAATATTTATTTATATAAAAATAATATCACGTGTAAACAACCGATTGGTTACATGACATATTAAACTAACATTTTCATACATACATGATATCAACTTAAAAAAAAACTTGCAACCATCTTTTCAGTTTGTCAAAATATTTTAGTAAGCTGGTCAATATTTTTTATATTTTTATGTTTTCAATGAATATGTTTCGTCTCTTAAGTTTATTCCAAAAGAATATCTGGCGTTAAATTACATTATAGACATAAATAAATAAAATCTCCATTAACGGTCGGCCATTGACTAGTCTTGTCACTTTGGCGGTTACGTCATGAATGGAAAGGAAAGAACCGCCCATTCAAGTCAATCCTAATAAACAAACACCAATATCAGTTTGTCAAAATATTTTAGTAAACGAGGATTCTAAATAACTCATAAATTTAGCAAAGGTATATGTAATATTATCAGAAAATGACGACAATAACCCACCCCTCTCCTCACACAAATTATTTTTTTCATTGTAAGAAATAGATGCATAAATAGACAAATAACATTACTCCTTCCAAATATATACAGTTAACAAAGAGAGAGAGAGAGAGAGAGGAGGTTTGAACTTTGAACCACAAAAGAATTAAGAACATATTTGGGAATGCGGTGCAAACCGTGTTTCTAAAAAAAATTTAATTTTTTTTGTTAAAATTTAATATGATTTGTAGGTTTTGGATCGTTTTGATGTGCTGGTGTCAAAAATAATTTTTTAAAAATAAAAAAACATCATTGGCATGCATTTCGGTACAAAAAGTTATTTGAAAAGCAACCGCTACCACACTGACAACCATCCAAATTTAAATAAATAATGCTAGGTTTAACCACGTTTTTGGAGGCCGCAGAACATTATAAAATTAACGAGGGTGCGTAAGTCAGAATAATAATAATAATAATAATATTATGTATAAACTAAAATAAAAGTGAAGGGATATTATTAAGTTATGATTATATTGAGACTAAATTGTTGCGTGTCTGTGTGTTTATGTTTGTTTTAGAAATATGTTTAATTTTTTTAAAAATATTAAATTAATATATTTTTAATATGTTAATAGCAAAAAAAAAAAAATTAAAAACTTATTTTAACAAATAAAATATATTTAAAAAAAAAACTACCAAACACACTACACACTTCTAGCTTGCCAAAAGAAGAAAGTGAATTCCAGGGAAATAAAAAAACTCTCTCTATTATAAATTATAATTCGGTGGTTTCTTTCTGTTCATTCTCTGTCTTCTGGGCTGCATTCAACGCAGACAGGTACACATATAATCTCTTGAATATTTATTCTCTGTTGATTTGATGATCTATCTTCTTAGGGATTTCTTATATAATTATTTTTGTTTCTGCTTTGCATAATCCCAACTGTTGCTGCTCAATGTTTGCTCTCTTTCTTCCACTTTTAGGGTTTGATTGTCAAAGCCTACCGTCCGTATTATAATTTTTTTTGTAAAAAAGAAAATGGAAAGCTCAAATGATTAATTCTGATGCGATCTTAATTCGAAACGGTTTTAGGATTTGCTAAAGCAGCAGAGTCGAAAGTTTGGGTCTGTGATTTGTGGAAACTTTTGAGTGATTATGATTTCTGACTAACTAGTGTTAGCAAAACTTCAATCTGGGCTTAAAGATAATGCTTGTTGAAGCAGCAACTGTGATTTATTTCTAGCCATTACGCTTTTCTAATTCAATTGGGTCTAAGTTCTTCCCCATTTGGTGAACTGTATTCTGATAAGCGTTCGTTTTTATATTAATTTCATTTCTTTTCTCCCATTAAATGACCATGCACTATATTTTTTGTCCTTTCTTGGCCTCACATATCTAAGTTGAGTTACAAAGAATTTTTGTTTTAGGGTTTTGTAAAACAGCACGTTTAAATTTCACTTGAGATTGGGGTTCCGGGGAGGTGGGTGAATGCAAGTGATTAATTTGGAACTTTTTTGACGGAAGTAAATTTTGAAGTAATAACAATGAGTGCTGAGAAATTTCCTTTGTTGTTATAGGTGGTAAAATATATCTACTGCCTTGCATATTCGAAGCTGCATGAAAGATCTTGTCTTGAATATTCATCAATAACCAAATATTGTACACTCATATGATCCATCAAAAAGGGTGATTGTGGTAGACACAAGTTTGAAACTGGAAATGAGAAGGTAAATAATCTTTTTTTCATCATTGATGACAAAGATCTATGAATTCCTGGAAGCTTTGTAACCAAGAAAGTCTGATATTTGATAATAGACAGAAAGGACATGACAAAGTTATGGTCTTGCTGAATCAAGATCTTGTGAAGTAACCTAGAAAGTCCTACTCTTTGATAATTTTGTATAAAATAGTTGCACTCAAGTCTGGAACTAGCAGTCTTTTGGCGCAAGTTGGATTATACCATTTCCCTAGATCAGTCGTCCTTCCTGAATTCAAGGGCAGGGATCAATTTATATTCTTCATATTTTGCTCACAAAAGTATTGGCCTTTGTGTGTGCGATCTCTTGTCCAAACTTTAATTAAATCTTAGAATTGTTTTTAGATGATGGCTTAAGAATTTAATATTTGGTTGTTACAGGAGTTCCCTAGTTAAGAGCATCAATTCTGAAGAATTTCATGAGTTCATCATGGATGTCAAAATAATGTGAGATTCTTTGGGTATTTGAAGAGACAAGTTTGTGGAAAATAAGGTACAGTTACTTCTTTTCTCGTTTCTTTGATCATGATTAATAAGAGATACTATATTACAAGCCTAAAACTTTTTAATTTTGTTATCTAGGACCCAATCCTTTAATATATAACACAATTAAATGTCAACCAGAATTTTCATCAATGCAATCTTAAATGCAATGTCTGTTAACTCCAAGCTGACTTGTTATTAATTACATATACCATCATTGATATGGAATGCGTGTTAACTCCAAGCTGACTTGTCCTTAATTACATATACCATCATTTATATGGAATGCGTAATAGGCTATCTGTAGAGACACACATTTCTTTTTCATTCTTAGGTGGAGAGACTAAAATATAAAAGTAAAACTAAAATTAGTCCACAGCGTCTGCAAATCTAGAAATCTACAAATTTCCCATCTTGCTTCAGTGCCTCAACCAACATGGCAAGGGCTCTAATGGAAGAACCATGCTCTTGATAAACATCCATAGCCCCCTTTCTTATCCTCCATTTTTTCTTTTATTTCCTTCCCATGGTCCTAGCACATCAACTCTCATTCATCCTTGTTCTTTGTTGATAGAAACAAGCATAGTTGAAAACCAAAGTATTAATTAAGCTTAAACATAGAAATAATAATGAAAACAACAGGTCTAGACGGTAGCTTGTTGATGCCGTATATAATAGAAAGAAAAACAAGATAAAATATCTTAATTTCTTAGTTTAAATAACTCTTGGCCGAGATCCACCTTCCTAGATACTTTAGGATTGCTAAGCCAACTTTTAAAGTCCTTTAGATGCTAGGAAATCCAATCTGAATAGGAATTTAATTGTTGACGTCTTCTTTCCTTGTAGGACTAGGATTTTCCTTCAGACATGGAAAACATTCTTAGAAATTAATTCTTCTTGTAGCCGCCCATCACTTTCCTTGACGAGGAGAATCAAATCTTTGGCATTAAATAATCTTTTCAAGTCTAGGATTCAGATCTAACAGCTCCCTTTGGTTTCTTTGCATGACTAGGAAACTTTCTCCTTTGTTGCTAAATATTCTCCTAAATAATAGGGACGATAATGAACAAATTTTCCTATTGCTGATCCTTGTAAGAAAAGGATCCCAACACCTTAATTAGTCCAAGCCAACTTTGGACTCCATGTGGCCCAAACCCATACTCATTAATATAACCCAAATCAGACCTGATATAAGCTCCCAACAAGCCTACTTTGTTGCCAAAAGTAGACCCATGCATGGGCTGACCTGCTTTGGTTGCATGAACCTTCAAAGAGATTGGACTGAACCCATCATCATACACAATGGAACACAAGGCTGGCTAAAACTATCCCATGCCAAAAGCCCATCATGGCCGAATGGAACACAAGCTAATTCCAAGAAAAAACACAATCTTGCGGCATTGTTCCTTCTTTTCCATCGAAGCTTGAAGGTCATAGAATAATTTTCTATACTTGTCAACTTCTTCTAAAACCCTTACACCACGCCTAGTTTTTTTCATTCTTGCTTTGGAATCCTCCTCCGTTCCCTCTCTCTTGTTGAATACATGACACTTTTTTATATATACCAAAAGACTCAATTCAACGCAATCAATCAAGGTCAAAGGCTTTCGCAATGCAGTCCAATTATGAATATAGACTTAAGAATCAATACATATATTGAAAACAAGCAAAATAAAACTACGATTACGATTTCACGAGTAGAAATGCAAATTCATTCGAATTGTGGACGAAATGAATATGCGAAACATTCTCTCTTTTGTAAACATTAGCTCTTATAACCCTTGCTTTATGGCGGCGGCATCACCATCACCATCACCATCACCATCATCATCATAATCATCATCTATCTTTGTTAGCTTGGTATGCTATTTGGTTTTTATTCTTTGATACAATCCCTGTGTTGCTTATTCATATTCATTGATTGTTGTATATTTTTTTCTCCTGCTCTATTTGTGGGTTTGTTTGGATAAGTTTTCTTGTTTCCATTATCTAGCTATGTTTTTGCTAGGCAAGGGAGTGCAATGCCATGGGATTCATAAGATTTAAATCCCTTGCTCCATCTTAAAGAATTTTGTCCAGTCTCTACCTCCATTGAATTCCTTAAATAGATTTTAAGAAATTTGGATTGACTTCGTAATGTAGTGATTTTTTTATTTGTGATCACTATTGAGAGTGAAGCATCAGTTAACTTTGAGAATCCATGCTTTTTCTATGGTTGAATCAAATTACATCCCGTTGAACTTCAGTATTTTGCTTTGTCCCTATGACATAATGTTCAAACTGAGGCTTAGCCTTTTAGGCACATCCTCTATTTTGTGAGACATTGTATTGGTACGCTTCATCCATCCTGTCTTGCTTCATCTTTTATTTTTGTTTCCCTACATGAAAAATCTAGAATTTCTCAACCTCTACGCCTCTCCTTTCTAGCTCAACATGTTTAACAACATACTTGTCATAACCTGCTCCATGCCTGGAAGAGAAAGTAGATGATACCTCATCTCCTAAACCTTCATGTACACCTCATCTCCTAAACCTTCATGTCTTGTTATAGCCTGGAAGAGAAAGTACCCGACACCTCATCTCCTAAACCTTCATGTCTTGTTATATCCTGGGGCATGAAGTATAATGTTCATGGAGTTATGTTCCAAGGAATTAACTGTTTTTACAGTTGAGAGGATTTCCAGAACATTTGAAGAGGGGGGCATATAATGACAACTTGTAGTTTTATCAAGCACCATATTTGTGATATGTGCCTTTGAGCACACAATGGCAGTGGCAAGTGTGTCAAACTAATAATTTTAAATTACTGTGTGATACTTAATGAATGTAGAGTAACTATTGATGCTTATTTCAACCTTCGCATATGTAACACAATGTATGCTTTTTGTTAGATTTAAATCTGTGTTTAGCTCTAAAATATCACTGCTTTAACGATTTGCTAGTTTGCTGATAGTTCTTTCCTTTGTCTGGTGATGCAGGTGTGATGGAGATATCATTGTTAGAAGTGCTTCTGAAAAACATCTCTGCATTTTTACATATATCAAAAGATGACAAAATTAGCTCAGATCCAGTTCAGAAGTACTACCAGAAGGCAGAAGAGATACTAAAGCTGCTGAAGCCAATACTTGATACCATTGTTAATTCTGAAGTACCTTCTGATGCAGTGCTTAATAAGGATTTCCAAGAATTGGGTCAATCTGTTGATGAATTGAAGGAGATATTTGAGAACTGGCAACCATTGTCAAGCAAAGTTCATTTTGTAAGTTTTCAACTATATTTTTGTGATTATAGATGGCATGTTTGTTCTACTTGTAGATTTTCGGGATGGTGTCAAAGCAGACCTTGGCTTAGCATCCTCATGATTATTTCTTTTTGACTTTTGTAAATGCCGTTAGCATGCATAAGGATATTTAGTCCCTTTATTTATATTGCGATTACCAATATAGATGGCATTTTCATTCTACTCGTAGATTTTGAGGATGGTGTTAAAGCAGACCTTGGTTTAGCATCCTCATGATCATTTCCTGTTTGACTTTTGCAAATGTCATTATCTAAGGATATTAAGTCCCTTTATTTATGTTGTGATTAGCAACTTTCCATTGTTGATGGTGTCTAAAGGTGGGAATGCAGCATGATTGTTTGAACAACAAAGATGGAGTGTGGTAGTGGTGATAGGAATTCTTGCATGGGTTGTTGAAAACGAGATGCTAAGTTGTTGATGCAACAGTGGTGGATTCAGTGTTGGTGGTTCTGGTCTTGTTAATTTGTTCACTTCATTAATATTCTGTGATGGTCATTTCATTTATAATCAATTTTTTTTTCTCTTGATTGAAATGCAATAATTGCGAATGTTGGTAGTAGATGGAGTGTTGTTGAACAGGCTTCACTTTGTTTTGAGATTTCTATGAATGTGAAATTCTTGGAAGTATTTGTCTATGGAATTTGATTAGTTGAAGCTTAGGAGTCGTTGTAGCTGCATTATCCTCATCTTCATTTTTGCTGATGTTTTTTCATCTTTGCATCTTGAAATTGGATGTAGGCATTTAATTTATCCTATCCATTTTTAGAACAATAAGAGTTGAAATCTTGAAATATATGCATTGCTTTGGGATATTTGTGCTATTTAGCACACTAACTTATATCTTTCCTTAATCGAGTATATAAACTTTAATTTTTTTTTTGTTTCAGTACATCAACTTTTTCCAAAAATTTCAATAATTTATTTCTGTCCACTTTCTGTTATTTTTTCTGTTATAAAATAGTGTGTCATTTGCTCTTAAATCTCCATGAGAACTCAACTTTCATCTTATTTCAATAAAGCACATGAACTTCAATATTTTTTATTCTGATACACTAAACGTTTTTTATTGTTCCCACCAAGTGCTTCAGTCAATTTTTCATTTTTTAATGTGGATCTTTTAGTAAAAGTACCCTCTAAAATAAGATTATTTTAATAAAAGAAAATATTTTAAATTAAAATAGTTGCTTTTAAAAAAATTAAGATAAATCATTTTAAAAAGTAAAACTCTTTTCATAAATAGTATGTCATCTACATAAAGACTAAAAACTATTTTATTATTATTTAAAATTAACAAATAAATTATTGATATACAAATAAAATATTTATTATTTTAAAAAATGATATCATATGATTGCAATATAAATGGAAAGTTAATGGAATCATGATAGAGAGATCACATAAAAAAAATACTTTAGTTAATTCAAAAAGGAATAGAGGTGCTACATTAAGAAAATAAATATTTTAATTGTATCAACAATGTATTCAAAATAATTTTATTTTAGAGTGTATTTTTTTTTTAAAAAATACTCGCATTAAAAAACAAAAAATTGATCAAAGTACTTGATTGAAACAAGTACTTGATTGAAACAATGAACAACTCTGGTGTATTAAAATGAAAAAGATTAAAGTTCATGCACTTGATTGATATACAATGAAAGTTAGAGTACCAACAATGATTTAAGGGCAAATGACATGTCATTAAATAATGAAAAAAATGATGGAAGGTGGATGAAAGTACTTGATTGAAATTTTAGAAAATGTTGGTTTATTGAAACGAAAGAAATCAAAGTTAATGTACTTGATTGAAAAATGGTGTAAAGTTGGTGTACTAATAGTGCAATTATCCCATCTTCATCTAATTTTCATTATTTACTATTTTCTTCATTGTGTTCGTCATCACTTTTGAATAACAGATAGAGCTAATTACTATAGGAATAAAAAGATAAATGCTATATGTTTGCAACCATTTTAAAGGGACAAGCTTGTTTGGCTAATCTTGTCTTGTACATGACGTCTAGGTTCTGCAAATTGAATCATTAACATCGAAAATTTGTTCTCTGGGCCTGAATAGTTTTCAGCTGTTAAAGGCTTCCCATCAACAACTACCAGATGAATTAAGTTCATCATCTCTTGAGGTATTTGTCCTCAAATCTTGTTATAAACATTTAGTTTATGGATAGAGCATACATCTCAATAAGATATAATGTATACCCTTTTATGATGCCTAACAATTTAATATCTGATTGCAGAACTGCATACAGAAAATTAAACTTTCTGGGTATGTACAAACATCATCTATCATTAAAGAAGCTATAAGTGACCAGGAGGAGGGTGTTGGACCCAGCTCAGAGATCCTGGTGAAAATTTCTGACAGCCTGTGTTTGAGGTCCAATCAGGAGATTTTGATTGAAGCAGTGGCCCTAGAGAAGTTAAAGGAGAATGCTGAACAAGCTGAGAAAACTGCAGAAGCTGAGTTTATTGATCAAATAATCACCCTTGTGACCCGCATGCATGAACGCCTTGTTCTAATAAAGCAGTCCCAGACATATAGCCCAGTCCCAATACCTGCTGATTTTTGTTGTCCTCTCTCTCTTGAGTTGATGACAGATCCGGTAATTGTGGCATCAGGGCAAACTTATGAGCGGGCTTTCATTAAAAACTGGATTGAACTTGGGCTCACTGTGTGTCCCAAGACACAGCAGACTCTGGCTCACACTAATCTCATAACTAATTACACTGTGAAGGCATTAATTGCAAATTGGTGTGAGTCAAACAATGTAAAGCTTCCTGATCCCATAAAGTCCATGAGCTTCAATCAGCCATCACCACTTCTTGTGCATGCAGAGTCTATTACATCCAGGGAGCATGTTCTTTCTCATCCAAGGGGCAGCCAGCCAATATCTTCTGAGTCAAATCAGGCTACTGGTTCACCTGGTCAGAACATGATCTCTTCCAGTGGAATCCAACGAGAGGGAAGTTCTCCACTACATTCACATTCTACTTCTGAGAGTTCCTTGTCAGTTATAGTTGGAAATGGCCAGGGTTTGGATATTGCAAGAATATCATCACTAACGAGTTCTGAAGAAAGGTCCAGTAACTCAGAAGAGAGGAATTTGGATTCAGTTCACCACTGTTCTGCATCACCATCTAGAAAGGAAGTTTCAACTGCTGTTAGAGCTGATGGTCTACTATCTCAGAACCATAATAGAAGTGCATCGGCCTCCAGTGCACTTGGTCATGCAGCTTTTCCTCAAGGAGCATCAGGAGATGCCAATGAATCTTCCGAGTTCTCAAACCATCTTACATCCTACAGCAGTGATATTTCTGGGGAGGTAAAGCCAGAGCCACAGGCATCTTCTGCCTTGCACACCCCACACAGAGAACCTGAGTTCCCATCCCGTTTGGTTGATACACGGTCTAGAAGCCAAACAATCTGGCGCCGGCCTTCTGATAGGCTTGTGCCAAGGATAGTTTCTTCTTCAGCTATTGAAACAAGAGCTGATCTTGCTGGCATTGAAACAGAAGTTCGGAACCTGGTCGAGGACTTGAAGAGCACTTTGGTTGATACTCAAAGAGATGCAACAGCTAAACTTAGGCTACTTGCTAAACACAACATGGATAACCGTATTGTTATAGCAAATTTTGGGGCCATTAGCTTACTGGTCAACTTGCTTCGCTCAACAGACATAAAAATTCAGGAAAATGCTGTCACAGCACTTCTTAACTTATCAATTAATGATAACAACAAAACAGCGATTGGCAATGCAGATGCTATTGAACCCCTGATTCATGTCCTTGAAACAGGAAGCCCTGAGGCTAAAGAGAACTCAGCTGCCACACTCTTTAGTCTCTCTGTGATCGAGGATAACAAGGTCAGGATTGGAAGGTCTGGGGCAATTGTACCGCTGGTTGATTTACTGGGCAATGGAACACCCAGGGGGAAGAAGGATGCAGCCACAGCTTTGTTTAACTTGTCAATATTTCATGAAAACAAGGACCGGATTGTACAAGCTGGTGCTGTTAAACATCTTGTGGAATTGATGGACCCGGCAGCTGGGATGGTTGACAAGGCAGTTGCTGTTTTGGCAAATCTTGCCACGATTCCAGAGGGAAGGAATGCTATTGGTCAGGAGGGTGGGATCCCTGTCCTGGTTGAGGTTGTCGAGTTGGGTTCTGCAAGAGGGAAGGAAAATGCAGCCGCTGCTCTCTTGCAGCTTTGCACAAATAGTAGTAGGTTTTGCCACATGGTGCTCCAAGAAGGTGCTGTCCCACCATTAGTGGCTTTGTCTCAGTCTGGTACTCCAAGGGCTAAAGAAAAGGTACGAGATTGAAGATGCTTTTCAATATTCTCTCTTTTTTCATGAAAGTTTAGGATAACGAGTTTTTGGTTGCTTGCAGGCACAGGCCCTTCTTAGCTTTTTCAGAAACCAACGGCATGGTAATGCTGGAAGGGCTTGATACAAGACAGACAACCTGTCAAAGTGATTGAAGGTTTTGATTCAAGTTATATACATAATGTGTGTACATTTGATGTGGCAAATAATGCATATGAAGGTTTTTCTGCTTGGATTCTTTCATGATTTGTAGAGAAATTTGATTTATGGAGGGTGCGAATGAGGCATCTTGTGAAAAGCTTTTTTACACGTGAACGTGGAAAGAAAATATAGAATTGGCTATTCAGAGAGAGCCTGAGCAATGCGATGATGGATGCTGTTCCATGTTATTTACTTATTTGCCTCGTTTATGTCTTGTTCCTATGCGTGTTATGTTTGGAAAACTCTTGTAGAAGCACCAGATTGTTTTTGCATCAAAATTTCCTCCCATAAATGGGCGCTATCTGGACATTTTTCAACCCAGTTTTGAGAACCCATGATAGTATTATGGGCTCTGGCAGGAAATTTCCCAACAATTTGGAATGGACATTATTGCTGTTTAAATAGCAAATTGCATCAAGGACAATGAGTACAATGACACGTTATTATGGTTAAAAATAGTGTCCAGGTGAGCATGTATATGCTTGAATTAATCATATTTTATAGACAATGAATTGCCCATGTTAATTATACGTATTTTATGATGGATTCATGTGTTATGGAACCATGAGGTGATAATTAATTGAACTACCATGAAAAAAAAATTAAACTAAAAGAGTTACCAATAATATAAACTCCCAAAAACCAATTCAAAAGTTTAATGAACAAAAAAATACTATTAATAAATGATTATAATAAATGCTATGAGCATTAAATTTAGTTTATCACTAGTTTACAAGAACATGCAGTACATTGGGGTTGGACTAATTTTTTCTCTTGAACTTAAGAAAAATGTTCAGGTCTAATTTTTTATCTAATTCGAGTTTAAAATTAAATTGTGTGGGGATTATCCCAATATAATATAGTCTACTTATTGAATTTAAAGGCAACTTGGATAACCAATAAAAAGTTTGATTTGGCTTAAAAAAAATTCAAGATGATATATTTTTTTAAATATTAAGTCTACGACATATTGGTTCGACCTGGACTTCTTAAATTAAATTACAAAACTTGCAATCTGGATCATGGATACCAATTAGTTTAAGAACTTTTAAAAATACTTTTTTACGTAATTATACAATAACAAATAGAAAATCACAAAATTGAGCAAAAACAAAATGTTGGTACATTTATCTGAGATCGCGATAACCTCGTAGAAACCATACATAAACAAATTATGAAGAAAAATTCAAAATCAAACAAATTTTGAAGGATACAATTAAAAAAAAAGACAAAGAAAATGAAAGAGGAAGAAATTGAGAGAAGAAAGAAAAAAAAAAGCTCACCTACTTCACTGTACATATGAATAGTGAAGAAGGTGAGATACACCCCCAACTTTTCTATAGTAGGTTGGACCTTATCATTTTCCGAATTGAAATATGATCGACACACAGTCCAAAGTATCTCTTGGTGGTTAATTATTTCCCCCTGCCGGGGGGGGGGGAGGAAAAGAGAGGAGGAGGCTTACCTAGTGTGGGGAGAGGCCAGCTGGCCCTGTTGTTGACCGGTGGTAGAGACGTAGGTGGAGAGACGCCGATGACGAGTGATAGTGGAGCTGGCTGCTATGGTTGGTTGCTGGAGCAAAAGAGGCAGAAACTTGCAAAGGAAAGGGGAAGCTCGTGGTAACTGCAGTGGTGGTTTATGTCGTTGGACCACGACGGTGTTGGGGGGACAAAGAGGAAGGAGGAAAAGAGAGGAGGCTTACCTGGTATGGGGAGAGGCCAGCTGACCCTGTTGTTGACCGGTGGTAAAGACGTGGGTGGAGACGCCGTCGATGAGTGATAGTGGAGCTGGCTGATATGGTTGGTTGCTGGAGCAGAAGAGGCAGAAACTTGCAAAGGTGAGGGGAAGCTCGTGGTAGCTGCAGTGGTGGTTTATGTCGTTGGACTACGACGGTGCTGGGGGGGACAAAGAGAAAGGAGGAAAAGAGAGGAGGCTTACCTGGCATGGGGAGAGGCTAGTTGGCCCTGTTGTTGACCGGTGGTGGAGCCGTGGGTGAAGACGCCGCCGACGAGTGATAATGGAGCTGGCTGCTATGGTTGGTTGTTGGAGCAGAAGAGGCAGAAGCTTGCAAAGGAGAAGGGAAGCTCGCGGTGGCTGCAGTGGTGGTTTCTGTCGTTAGACCACGATGGTGCTTGGGGGGAGGAACTGGTCTATTGGTGGTTGTCTTCGGCAGGTGTAAGAGGTGGTGGCAGTGGCGGGGGGAGAGAGAGAGAGAGAGAGAGAAGATGCTGGAGAAAAAAACCGGGGAGAGAACAGGTTTTTTTGTCGACTTTGAACATGATTTTCTCATCCTTAAAGATATGAAATCCAACCCTATTTATAACGAGTGGAATAAAAATATTTTAGATTTATGTAATTGGACTTTTAATTTACTATTAAATTTTCAATTTTATTCAATTTCATTATTAATTTCAATTAATTGGGTCCTCATAGTTCGGCGCCTTTCGCAAAATAGTTATTGGTTATGAATTTCTTCAATTTAACCCTTAATTGACTCTAAAACTTTGATTTTCTTGCAATTTCACCCTTGATTTCAATCAATTGAGTTCTCATACTTCGACACCTTTTTCAAAATAGTTTTTGGTTACGACTTTCTTCAATTTAACCTTTAATTGATCTCAAAACTTTGATTTTTTTGCAATTTTACCAATAATTTTAATCAATTGACTTGATAAAAATTAAATTTGGTTTTCTAAAATTCCAATCTTCTTAATTAAGCCCAAATTGGGCTTCCAATTTAATTTTTCACCAATTAAGCCCCTAATAAAATTAATTTGACCCATTTAAAGTATAATTAAGTCATTGCACCTAATTAAATCCTTCAATTAGACCCAAATTAATTTTTAAACATAATTAAATTTTAATTTGGCCCATGATTAAATTAAATTGGCCTATTAGAAATCTAATTATGTCCTTAGACTTAATTTATATGCAGATTCATCCAATAATAATGTAACTTGACCTTGAATTCGCATTGTCTCTCTATTTTGTGGTAAAATGGAATACAATTAGGCTCTTGATTTAATAAAAATTGTAGCTTGATTTTTTCTACATGTGAAATCTTCCCATCTTACTTTTGTTAAAATGCCAATCTTTATTTTATTTTTGATTTTTTTTTATTTTGGAAAGAAAAAAGATGAATTTGGGGAATAACCAAAAAATGAACTAGGACACCCTTAAAAGGAAAAAAAAAAAAACTAGTGTCAAGGGGCTTTTTTGTCTTTTAACAAAGGTTTTTTTCGTTATTATCACGTTACCTTAAAAGCAATTTGGTATTTAGATAAATATATATAAAATAAAGGTAAGGGCGCGTGTGCCTCCCTTACAGGCGTGTTGGAGGTGCCAATGCATTTCGGGTGGTGTGAGCGACACCTCCTAGCATCCGAAAATACCCTTTCATAGTGTCTTTATAAGCGTCACCACGTCTTTTTTCTGTTGGTGCTGTGGGTTCCAATGGTGCTGGCCTGGTTTATCGCAGATGTGCCCTTTTTTTTTCTCTCTCCTCCCATGAAAATTACAACTTGGCCCTCTTTGTTGTTAGTATTTCAACTTTAGTCCTTATTTTTTTATTTCTAATTTTTTTCCCTTTTGTAGAATTTGTTTTTTCAATTTCATCATTCAATCCCAATTTATCATATATATTTTTTTCAATTCGGTCCTTATTCTTTTGATTTTTTTGAATTGATATTTCTTTTCAATTTCACCCTTCAATTAAAAATTGATTTGTATCTGATATTTCAATTTTGATCCTCATTCTTTTGGTTTTTTTTGTGTCCTTTTGTTGAATTAATTTTTCTTTTCTATTTCACCCTTCAATCAAAGATAAAATTTATTTTGTATTTCAATTTTGATCCTTATTTTTTTAATTTCTATTTTTGGTTTTGAATCCTTTAATGTTTTGATTAATTGGGGATTAAGTTTCATGGTTTTTCCAGATGAGATGCTCTAGTCTAATGATTCGGGTCATAAATTTGAAAATTTAATGCGGTTGACAATGTTTTTTTTTTTTTAAATATGCTTTGTGATTTTTGTCATTTTCTTTTCTATCGGGTTACTCTGATCTCATGACCTGGACCGTGAGTTTACCAGGATAACCCAGGTTGGCCTGACTCTAATTATCGGGTTTACAGATTTGTCATGCTAAATCAAGTTAACTCGAATCAATTTTTTTAGGTCCTTTTTTTACCTAATTTTTCTCTTTTGTATTTAATGGGCTAATAATTGAGCTACATTATTTATCTCATTTTATAAAAACAATTTCCAAGGTTATTATGATCAATTTTTTTATTTGGTTCATATGATGTCATTGCCTATTTTTTTTATCACCTAATTAAAAATATAACTAACTTATTTGATCTAGTCAGGTCTACAACCCGAGTCACGAATTTTTTTTCCTTCTTTGAAATGCATTTGCAGTACTTGAACATCTTTTTTTATGCAAATAAAAACAAAAAATCAAGTATGCGACATAGCGGGTCCACAACTAGTAAGATTTTATAATTGGTTATAATGCTATAAATTGAATATTGATTTGTCAGTGATGCATTGATGAGGCATAAAAAAAAAAACTTCCGAACCATTTGGCCAATTCCAAATGGCTAGAATTCTTAAGGATTTAGGTTAGCCCTAAATGGCCAAACAACCCAACTTAACACTCTTCAATTCTGACTGGTTAACCATGATATTTTTGGATCTCGATCTAGTAATCTTATTCAGGCATATATTTCAATGTATTTTTTGAGTTTCAAGAAGTCAGAGGGGGCGTTGCATACCATCCACTAATACATACCTACACACATTCAAACCACCTCATTGGTGTTCCTAAAGCACACAAATTCTTTGTACATAGCAAAAGCACCTACTTCTTCATCAATGACATAGCGAGACACCATAATCAATGACGAGTACCGACCTTTTCATCAGTACTCATTTTTCTCCATGCACCACGAGGTTGCTCTCTATCATTACTTCACTCTTTACAAGGTAAAGTGGCACGATCAATGTCTATAAATATCTCGGATCATCAAATCTGCCTTAAAAACTCAATCAAAAGCTCCACATCAATTCATTCAACAAACATACATTCTTATATATTATTTTCTTCATGTACATTTGCTATCTCAAATATCGAAGGATCTCTTTATTATGATAGAAAACTTGTTTTTATAGGAATACTTCAACAAGAAATATAGCCATGAAAAGTTGAATCAAATCCTAAACTTTTCACAACTTTATAATGCTTATTTATTAAATTTATTTCCAAAAATTTTATTTTTATTAATAAAAACTCTTAATCTAAATGATAATCAATCATGATAAATGATGATAAAAGTGACATGACAAGAATATGACATGATAAAGTATTCATTAAATATTGTAAATACAATATGTACTTAATATCATATGATTATATTTATATTTATTTTGTTTAGTAGAAAACTCAATAAATTACTCTACTATACTAAGAAAACTTGGGAAAACTTATGGAGCTTTAATGTTCCTTTTTTTTTTTTATCAAATTAGCTCATATGTTTTTTCCATTTCCCTTCTTTTTTCCTTTTAATTAAGTTCTTTTTTTCTTAATTTCATTCTCATATTTTTTTTAACAATAATCCAGGTTATCTTTGAACCAACCAAGTTGATTGAATCATGTCGGGACAACTCTCACATAATTTAATTTGAAACTCGAGCTAGGTAAAAAGTAGGGTCGAAAGGGTTTTTTTTATTTATCAATTTCATCATTTTTTTCTCAATTTCATCCTCATGATTTTTTTTTCGGTCAGCTGAGTTGTCTTTGGACTGATCAAGCAATCTAGGTCACATTAGGATAACTTTCAAACAATTTAATTTTAAACCGAGTTAGGTAAGAAGTTGGGTCGAGAGGCTTTTTTTTCAATCAATTTCATCAATATACTTTTTTTACTAATCAGCCGGGTTGCTTTTGGATTGACCGAGTTGATTGGGTCATTTCAAACCAACTCTCCTATTGTTTAATTTTAAACTCAGGCTAAATAAAAAGTTGGATTAGAAGGTTTTAAAATTGACCAGTCGGGCTAGGTTTGACAACAATGCTAAATAATTCTATATAGCCTGAATATTTTTTATTATGTTTTTTTTTTATCCAATCCATAGCGTAACATGTGCCTATAAACTAGTGATAAACTATATAACGAGAGATAATATACTTAGTGTGTGTGTGTGATGTCCTATGATTTTTAATACACACATGTACACACACATCTAAAATATATATAGAGCATAGGTTTTTCACTATAACATTAGACATAAATTATTGTAGAATGTTCCAGTAAAATTACCATTTTCCCTTTCGGTTGAAGAAATGGAAACCTTGGTGTTGGGGGCAATTTTATCTTTTCCAATAGCCCAATGGTCTTTAAAAGATTATTAGAGGGTGTATTTGTCTCTTCCAAAATTTTTAAACAGTAAAATGACTTATTTACCTCTAAGATAAAAATAAATTAAAACTATTGATCAAGGGTTTTTTTTGTTTTTCTAGAATATAGTAAAGACATCTTTGCTCTTAGAAAAAGAAAAAAAATAAGGCATACATTTTAGGGCATTTTTGTCTTATCATACATGTTTTTTTTGTAATTCCCAAACTCATGGAGGGCATTTTTGTCTTTTTATGATGGATAATTAATTTTTTATTCAAAAACATTGATGGCGTGTAGTTAGTGTCCATATTATTTGGGCGAATTACGCAATACATCCCGGTAGTCAACTTGCCCTTCTAGTATGTAGTTGGAAGAGCCATCGTGTTTGTCTTTTGGTATGGCGTGAGATGACAAATGATGGGTTGTTTGTTGTTGGTGGTTTTTTTTTCTCCTTCTTTTCTCTATCTTACCCGAAAAAGTACCTTTTTTTCCTTGTTGTTACCCATTTTTTACTCCACAAAAAAATCAAGAAAAGAAAAAGAAAAAAAGAAAAAAGCAATCCAAAATACAAGAGGATACACATGAAGAAAAGCCCAAAGAATTATCCAAGTTGATGGTAAAGGACACAAACGACAAGTGAAAAGTTAAAAGACTAGAATGTACAAGATTGGAAAAATTGATGACCCAATTCCGATTGACAAAAAACCCATTCGATGAAAATATTTGTATTTGGGGTAAATAAATACAAATCTGGATGAGTAAGGACTCAATGAGGATTTCGGAAGACTTAATTAATTTTATTGAGGACTTAATAACAAGAAAAATTAATTTTTTAGAGTCAATTTGGGTGTTAATTGGTAGAAATTGAAGGTTGGGAGATGAAATTGGACTTTGAAAAGCTTAGTTGGCAAAATCAGGGGCTTAATTAAGAAAACAATTAAAGTTTTGTAACCAATTAGGGGTTTGATTGAAGAAATTCAAGACCAATGACCAACATGTAAATGACGCATAATTTTAGGGGTAGAAATTGCTGAAATCAGAGCTAAATTGAAAAAAATTAAAAGTTTGAGGTTAATTAGAGGTCCAATTCAACAAATCAGATATCAAGGACCAAAATAAAAATGACGCTAAACTTTGAAGTTGATATTTGAGTTTGACAGAGGTTAAATTGTATGGAATTAAAAGTTTTGTGTCCATTAAAGGTGCATGTGCCACAATTGAAAGAACATGGACTAAATTGAAACTTTGGCAAATCCCAAATTTAAAACCTTAAATTCTAGGGTTTAACCCAAATGATGCATTATTCAACCTCTATTCATCTTTTTTTTTTTTGTCATTCACGATGATCAGCCTTGACTGAGATACCCATTGGTGCAAAACCACCTAACTTTTTTATGTGTTCACACTTCAAAGCTCCTAGACGGTTCTTATCAAGGGCTATAAATCATTCCCCCAAAATTAGAAGGGCATGTCTTTGTCTCAAAGTAAAGGAAACCCACCCACGCTAAAACCATCATTGCAAAAACCATTGAAGGATAGAGGTTATAGTTGTAAAATTTTATCCATAAATCTTTTATTTTGATCAAAGTACTAACTTTGATCAATTTTTGATGAAATCCATCAAAAACCTTAGGAAAACCATATAAATACCCTTAGAAATTTGAGCTAAAGAGAAGAGAAAAAAGGGAGAAATACTGAGAAAATACCCTAGTTGTGAACGTTTACGAGCCTAATATAAAGGTTTTTTCATCTTTAAAAGGGCAATAAGTTTGTGGAAACAAATCTGTACGAAGGAAAGCAAAGAAGGGCAGTAGTTGTTTTAGGAATTTAAAGATATATTTCTTAACCTAAAAGTGGAGTTAGAGTTCATGTGGCCTGCTTGAGTTGACTTGAAAAATAGGTAAGGGCTTGTCTTTTATTTTTTTGCTAGTTTATAAGGCTTTGGTCATGACCAAAATATGTTTTGAAAATCAATTTTGAATCCAAAATGCATAGATAAGCTTGCTATTTTTATTTTCTAGTTTTAGAAAATGAGATTTCATGTATGTTTTTAATAATTAGTTGTTTTTTGTTGTTTGTTTTGATTTGAATGTATATGACTATGACAATGTGGTTTGTGTGAACCAAAAAGATTCGGTTTTGAGGCTCGGTATGCATTTCTGGGTTTGGCAGTAGGCTAATGCATTTCTAGGTAAAATCTGGGTCGGTGTTCTTCATGTTCATCCCAAGAACATTGCCTTAGCTACGAGTTTTTGACCCGTTTTATTTTATTTCTTTGCAACTTGACATTCGTATGACATCATTAGACATCAATAACTGTTTTCTGTGAGTTTTAATTTTAGGTTTTTGTTTTTTATATCAAAACGTTTTTTATCAGACTAAGATTATTAAGTGATAGTTATTGAGTTTTGTTGCTTAATTATTGATCCTTGTATGGTTTACAATCTTTATGTTCCTTTTATTTCATGAAATCTAGTCTAGTTTAAAGTTCGTGTTGCTAGAATCACGTTGAATGTTCATCTGTGTTCTTTGTTTTCTCTGGGTTTTGATTCCAATTTTTTGAGTTTTTTTGTGTTTCCGACAAGTTTAATATGTTTTTGGTTTGGTTTTTGTGTTTTGGCTTGTTTTCGAGTCAAACCCATGTCTTTGGTTTGGTTCATGGTGGGACCAAAGATTTATGGTCAACTCAGTTGGGTCAAAATTGAATCAATGGCTAAGGCTTTGTTTGGCCAACAATATTTTTGCTAAAGGTTTTTTTTTTGTTTAATGGTGTGTTTTGCAAACATTCCTTAGGCTTGTTTTGGGGAGTTTTATTACAAAAAATGGTTTTTTTTTCCAAACAAAACTAAAAAGAAACGTAATAAAAATTATAAAAAAATATAAATTTTTTCTTACATATGACAAAAAATCCTTAAAATTATTTGAGCATTTTTTTATTTAAAAAATCTAAAATACTTTGGTATGTTTTTTTTTAAAAAATATTGCATGAGTTTTACAAGAGTTTTGTAATATTCCAAAGTATTTTGGTCTATATTTCAATAACTCTAAAAATTTTAATTCATGAAAATTAATGGTCAACATCTTGTCATAAATGTTGGACTTATAAATAAGATGATATTTAAATACTAGGAGTTGACTATAAAATTTTCAGAATTATTTTAGATATTCATGTTTTTAAATTGAGAGTATTTTTTACCATAATATACGAGTTATGGAGAACTCTTTCGCCTTCCAAGATAGGTGAACCTTGCCAGGGCACCTTCATTGAACCTTCCTATAAGAATTTATCTAAACATAAATGCTTATAATAAATTTGAAATGCCAGATTTATTTATGAGAGTAAATTTTTATTCTGAATCATAGACAGATCATTAGCTAGGAACACATCAAAACCTTTAAACCATATATAGATCATACAATTCAACTCATCTTAGGTAAGGTGCATTAGAGGATGTTAATACCTTTCTTAGCCACAACTAGTCCCTTACCTTTGAAATTTCTGAAAAGACCAGTATACCTAGGTCTCCTAGTAACTTTAAACCAAACAACTAGATGACAACTACTTGACCCCTACGACGTTGCTCACACGAGCGTCCATGTGCGACAATCCTCTTTGTTTTTTATATTTTAATTTCAGTCCTTATTCTTTTGGTTTTTCAATTTAGTCATTTAATTACAATTTATCATATATTATTTTTTACAATTCAGTCCTTATTCTTTTGATTTCTAATTTTTTTCCTCGACTCTTTTGTTAAAGTTTTATTTATTTTCAATTTCATAATCCAATTAAATTTTATGTTGTATTTTTTTTTCAATTTGACCTTCATTATTTTGATTTGTTTTTTCTTTTGTTAAAGTTATTTTTCTTTTCAATTTAACCCTTCAATTGAAAATTTATAGTTGCCTTCTAATTTGTTTTTTACCCTTATTCTTTTAATTATATTTTTTTTTGTTTTAGATCTTTTTGTCTAATTCATTTATTTTTAATTTCATCATTTGACATTTGATTTGTTGAAGATTGAATTTCATGATTTATGTACTTGTTGTGCTTATGATCTAATGGTCTGGGTCACGGGTTTGAAAAGTTAATACAGTTCGACATTCTTTTTTTTTGCTCATTTTATTTTTTGATTTCATCATTCTACATTTTTTTTAAGAGAAAGTTTGGTTTTGTGATTTTATTCAATTTATTGTTTATTAATTTATCCTGGTCTCATGACGTATGCCATGAGTTTTGCATGTTTTTTTTAATAATGTTTTTTAAAAAATTGTTTTGTGTGTATTTAATTTTTAAAAATATTATACTGATTCATCTATATTTTTTTAGGTTTTTATACATATGAACTTTATTTTTTATAAATAAAAATATGTTTTTTTAAATAATATTTCTAATATGTTAGGTTATGCATAATATTTTTTTCTTTTATTTTATTCAACTGATTTAATATGCATTTCTATTTTTATTATCTTTTATTAATTTTAATAAATAAATTTAATAAACACAACTAACTAAATATTTCATTTTATATAATCAAATATCTTATCTACATCTATCTTTTAATTTTATAAAAATATTTTTAGTTATTATTAACGATCTTTTCTTTCATTTATTTACTTTGATGGTTATCAATTTATTTAATCACATACTTAAATAAAATTTTTAATTTATATTTTATATATAAAAAAATATATTAAAATACTTGTATATCTATTAAAATAGCTTTTATATCTATTTTTTTTTAAATATATAACCTTAGACTTAGACGGGTAAAATACAATGGAAACATTTTGGTGGGGGGAAGAAACAGCAAAAGCAAACAGAGCCTCAGCTGAGTTGGACATTATACAGCCTACGTGCCTATAACTGGACGCCACCTGTATAATTATCGTGTAAGCAGCTGTAACATATATTAACCCCGTCCATCGAAGTTGTTTCCGAAGCTACTTCACAGCCCCACTAGCCTTTAGTCCTCCGTTCATCCCTCACAAAAAAATAAAAAATAAATAAAATCCCGTCTCCTTTAACACTCAGTCTCCGGCCGGCCTAGCCTACACCGGCGGTGAATCTTTCCTCTCTAACCCTCACATAATCAGAGTCCCAGAAACCTTTCCTCAGGCAGGTAGTTACCTTATATTTTCTAATTGTTAGGGTTTAGGGTTTCAATTTCAATATTAGGTTTTATATCTTGAATTTTGATTTTCATTCTTGTTCTTGGTAACTGTATTAGATGTCAATATGATATGCAATTTCAATGATTTCACATGGTGAAATTCCTGTTTGGTTGCTAAAGTTTTCTTATTTTTGCTCAATCTTGAATAATTAATTAATTTATAGTAATTTTCTTTCTTTCTTTGATGCCATTATGTATATTAGAATCTGTTTAGGTATTGCTTTCTGTTAATTTGGAAATAAAGAATTAATAGTAAAACGAATTTATTTCATTGATATGAATTTATTAATGATGGGGTGATGACAATCGAAAAGCCGAGTAAGAGAATGGTATTGTGTTGCAGGGCACATTAATATGGGTCCTGATTTGGACATAAAAAAACAAACCGATTGCTGCAATGGAAGTTTTGGCTAATAAAGAGAATAAGAGTATGCCTCGAGATCCACAAGATAATAAGTTCATACAATGTATGAGTAATTTCCAGGACAAAAGCTATCATGCAGAAGAAGCTTTACATGGTGATGGAGCTAAGGCAGCTGCAGCCAGATGTGAGGATGTGGAGGTTAATATAATTGACTGTACTACTGTCAGTGACAATGAGCAAAATGAAGCTAGATGTGATGATGCTGTGACCGAGAGCATTAGTTCTTTTGGGGACACGGAATCTAAGACTAAGAATGGTTCTTCTGGGTTAAGTGATACTGAAGTTGAGTCACAGTTATTTGTTGGAGGTGGACAGATGTCTATATTTGATGGATATGGTGGCTCATTTAAAATGAGGTATTTATTAGTTTGATTGATTTATTTTATGCCTGTATAATTTAGTGCTCATCTGCACGCATTGCAACTTGAGAAATCAATTAATCTAATACTACTCCTAAAGTATCCCATCATGAAATAACAATTATGAACCATTATCAGTTATCAACTATCCTTTCTTGGTGAAATTGCAAAGTTGAAAATTATTTAGAGGCAAACTTAAGCAATCATCTGCAATTGTCTTCTTCATTTTCATCTATTAACTTTTTCATCTTGTTATGTGAATTAAATTAAAGCTGTATTTTGCAGTTTGAATGGCCTGAAAAGATAAATTTGGGTTAGGGTTGGGAGGGAAAAAAAAAAAAAAATCTTCGTTGTGACCCATGTAATACAGTATCTGGTCCTCCAGGGTATGAATTTTGTTACTGTCCTGATTTTCGCTGAAAGGTTAGTAATAAGGCCTCCTTTTGGCATTTCTGTAGAATTCATAGCTAATGGTAACTTCAGTTATCCTTTTTGAAATTCACATTAATTGTATCATAGGAGCACCAGTGACATTGTTTACGGTGCTACTGGATGTATCCTATCTCCCAATCTCTGAAAGGTTGTTGAAAGGTTCGGATGATTGCCCTCTGCTAAAAGTTCTTTTCATTCACGATTTACTCTCAATGAATAAGCACTGACAAACATATCCACAATCAAATCATTGTATGGTTTAAATCTCTGCTATAGCAATTTTTAACATGCTTCAACATGATTGACGTGGTTCGTTCTTTTTGGTATGGATTTGAATAGCTGTGTTCACGATAACCAAGTTCTCCTGAGTTTTGCATATTTGCTCATATGATATTTACCTTTTCATTTCCACTATGTTGATGTGTGTTGTTTGCTCAATTTAACTTTCAAATATTATTTCCCATGCAACTTTGTGAGTGTTTCCAACCTTTCAGGAGGAAAAAGTTGACAGACCATTGGAGGAGATTTATTCATCCTCTCATGTGGAGATTTAAGTGGGCAGAATTGAAAATTAAGGAATTGCAGTCCCAAGCCCTTAAGTATGACAGAGAAATTGCAGAAGATGAACAGAGAAAACTTTTTGATCTTGAAACATTTATGGAAGGAGGTTTTCCTGTGAAGTCACTGCCTTTTTCTACTTGTATGACGAGAAAGAAAGCAATGAAGAGAAAGAAAAGAAAGAGATTTGAAGAGACTGAGGATGTAGCATCATATATGTTACAACATAACCTTTTCTCCTATTATGGTGCTAAATTTTCCAATTCTTGCTTGTGTTTTTTTATAACTTTGTTCTTACAATATTTTGCCATAAATATGATGGTGCTAAATTTCTCTTTTCTGTATTGACCAGAAAATAAGAAGTCTGCTACTGATGGTGCTTCTATTGATGATGGTTGCAGTAACCCAGGTAACAAAAACATTAATTTTTACTTTTACTTTTGTTGAATAACTGTGGTTACTTAGTTTAGATATATGAAAAAGAATATATCATCCACATATACTCCTGCAAATATTTTATATGAAATTTCCCAATTGCATTTACCATATAAGCTAACAGAATATGTTCTACAAAATTTTTTTTCTAGCATGTCTAATTGACTTTATTTGCTTATAAATTTCGAGCTTCTTTTTTTTTTTTAAAAAAAATTAAATAAAGGAGTGTCATTTCAATCTCTTTAAATAGGGGCATGTCAGGACTTTGTCTATATCGAAGATCTCTTGTTTGCAAGGAGCCTCATGTGTGCTGTCTTTCACTGGTTTTAGTTGTTGATTTATGTTTCTCTCCTCTGCATCACTTCATTTTTTTCCAGGAAATTTTGAAATATTTCTCTAATTCCATGTTGGCTAGGAACATTGCAATCATTCAGGTTAATGAGAGCAATAATTTAAAATGTTTTAGAAAGGGAAATGTTAGTGCTAATGTTAGTGCTAATAAATATTGAGTTGGTATTGTAGTTGCTGTCTTCTGAAATAGTAAATTGCTATTATGGGCAGGTGATCCATCTGCACTCACCCACTCATATTGTTCAAGACATTATTGTTTAAAAACACAAGACTACTAGATGTATCCTGACTATTGTTGTGGATGAAAATTCTGCAAGGTTATTGGGTTCTTAATGCTCTTATATGGATGGTGATTTTGCAGCCAAGACAATAAATGACAATGATGAGTTTGGGACTCAAGATGGATTGACGTGTATTCAGTCCAGAGATTGCATCAGTGAACATATCCTTAGACAGATTGAAGTGCTAAAATCACAAGTCCATAAGTTGAAGTCCCGGGCAGACAAAGTGGCTAGTGAAAATCCTGTGAAATTTTCTTCTGTCAATAATTTGAGCTTACTTGCACCATCTAATGCATTGACCAGTTCTGAACAAAATCCTGCTTCAGTTCCAAAAATAGGAGATAGATTGCTACATACACAAACTCAGCATATGTCTGGGTGCAACATGGGGGATCTTATGCCTGAAACTGCAATTTCGAGTCATGGAGAGGCTACCTCTCGATCTGATATGATTGAGAACACTGGCCAACCTCAGGGTGGGGTTTCATGTGGAAATGTACGTGTTTCTTCTGTGATTTATAGTTTACTTTGTTTTCTCTCATCTGTGGAAATAAAATGGGAGTTCTATTTTTGTTGTAACACACACACACACACACACACACACACACATGGGAAGGTGGCATGCATTAAGTCTAGGTTTATCTCAGCAAATGTCTGAGTGCAACATGGGAGATCTTGTGCCTGAAACTGCAGTTTGAAGTCAAGGAGAGGCTACTTGCCCACACTTAAGTCTTATGAGACTATTTATTTCTCATATCTTCAGGCTGAGGAAGAAATTCTGATACGTAATGCTGCAGTGAAAGAGTTAAAAGATTTTGACATTGGGCTAGCAGAGAAGCTTCTGGGAGTAATGGAAAAGCAAACAGTCCAAGCTTCAGATCCTGACCTGCCAGAAGAGATGCTAGTGACTCGTGTCCTTTTTGGTGGAAAATCACTTCCCAAATCCAGGTCTAATGTTTCCAATTACAAGAAAAAGCGGGGGAGAAAAAAATAAGGCTTTCCAAAAAACAATGGCACCTGCCGTGATTAAAATTGTACATGCTGCTTATCCTGATACGTATCTTCTCTCTATTCTCCTTTCCTTTCTGCTGCAAATCAAGTATATAATTCCTATTCTGTAAATCACTATCAATCTCCTGCCACTTTGTGCACTATATCTAAGTTTGAACTTCGAATACTATTGTTTTGATGTGATTTGTTATATTGCCATGATACACATTAGTTCTCATTCATTAAAAATGGGTTCTGTCGCCATTGCACCTTTACATTCCCAAAGGTCTTATTAGGCCAGTGGTGTTTTTCAGCAGTTTTGTGTTTGCTTTGTTTCAATCTGCACAAGCATCTTCTTGCATTGATACTTTTTGGTAAGAAAGGCATATGCTTGGATGAAGGCTTGGCTGAGTTGCTTTCATATTACATGGTAAAATAAAACGTTGGCAGGAGTTATTTTCTTAATTATTAATACTACTTTGTAATGCTGGAGTACGAACTGTAATTTACTGCACCTGCACCTTTAGGAGAGGAGGGAAGTGAAGGGGAATTTACTTTCTTTGAAGAAATAAATTTCAACCGCAAAGAGCTTTGAAAAGGAAAAGCAGGGTAGTGAGGGCTCTATCAGCAATCACACCACCTGTACTGGCTCCTCCCTGTACCAAACAACATTTTCAAGCCAGTTAAAAGATTTTACATTTCCTTTTCGAACTTTGACTTCCAAACTCAACAAGATATTCCCATCTTTTCATCTGTATTTTCTATTCTACACCATTGGATCTATTCTTGTTCAAGTTTGCAAAATGGTACAATTTGCTGGTGTTTTCCTTTTGCCCTCCTATTTACTTTCGAGTCTATCCTATTTTATTCTTTCCTCTTCTTTTCGTTTCTCGGATTCTGATGAAGGTATGCGCATATGTGCTTGAGTTTAAGATTGTCAATAATCATGAGCTAAATTGTTTACTGGTAGCGCTGTCCATGCCTTCGACACAGATGACAAAGTAATGTGATGGGAACACTCTATAAGCAATTTGTGGACAAAAATACCAAGACATTCGATGAATTCCATGGTGCTATTCTTGATATCATCAAGTAAGATTACAATTATTGCAATCCTTCATGATGTGTAACAATTTTTTTTTATTTTTTGTATTTTTGCAGCCAAAAGTGTTATCCTACTGGGAACATTCATTGAAAAATAGTTTGGAGTAAATAAATATACACGCGCCTATCTGGGATTTGACCCTCTTGCATTTCTAGTCATGTAATTATTCTTTTTCAATTTTTACTACCAAGCTTTTATTGCTAATTGGTTGGATTATAGAAGGCTGAAGGGCTATCTCTAATTCCTCCTTGGAATTGATGTTAGATTAGTATCTGGGATAAAATGATATTATGTCCATTCATCTATCCTTTGTCATCATTCGAAAAAGACATTAAACTATATCAGTAAAAGAAATGATTTACAAATAGGCAAATCATACTGAAACTTGTAGAAAGGCAACTAATATTGAGATATTATGATCTTACGAACATTAAAATGGATGGTCAGACGTCAAAATGTAAACTTTATGTCAGATTGTATGATTTGTTGATTTGTGTATTGTTACTCAGTAAAGCTAACCAACATTTACATGCGCTGCAGTTATTAATTACTCCTTTTTTTGTTAAAAAAAAGATGCACAAATTGTTCCCAAGTTTAAAGCAACTTTTAAGCAGCACAATCAACTCAGCTTTACCGGGCGGAGATTATGATGTCAAGGAAGGATTCAGAGGCTAGTGGAGTTCAATCTTGAATGAACAAGCCCAACCGGCCCAATCAAAGAAAGAAAAGGAAAAAAAAGCCGAACTAGACAAGAAAAAAAAGGAGAAGAATAAGAAGAGGAAAACAAAAAGGAAAAAAAATCCCACTGGATAACTAGTTGGGCCAAATGATCCATTTGAAAAGAAAAGAATAGGAGAAGAAGAGAATGAGAGAGAAGAGAGAAAAAAGAAATAAAAAGAGATGGGACCTAACCTAATAATAAGCCTAATAGGGGAAAGGAATGAAAAAAAAGAAGGAAAGTCAATACAGAAACCATGAAAAAAGAAGAAAAAAAAGAGAAGAAAAAATATCACTGGAGCTTAATCGTGCCTCCAACGAAGACTTGTGTTGGAGATTAAGATGCGTGTTGCTGATATGAAGCCAACGTCACTAAGAAAGACCAACATCGAAGGTTAGAATTTGTTGCATGTGCTGCTAGAAGATAAAGGGAAGGTTAGAATTCGTTGCATGTGCTGCTAGAAGATAAAGGGCTTGTGAATGTGTTAACACATTTTATACACGAGCTAAACATATATATATATTTTTTTCTATTTCAATGTTTAATTTGCCAACATCTCTCCAATTTAGACATAGTCCAACCAAACCCAACCCAACACAACCTAGGAGAGAAGAAAAGAAGAGGAAAAAGAAAAGAAAAGAAAAAGACCAAATCAAGCCCAATAACAACAAGAAAGCCCACATTCCTTTTGTTTTTCCTCTCCCTTTTTAACATACATGGCATGCCAAATAAGATTTAGACACGTGTAACAGCCCAACTGAATTCTCCAATACAATTGCCACCTGAATTTTTTGTTTTATGAGTTGTTACTATAACACTTATCTGAAAGCCTTGCTTACAAGTTAACATAATGGGTGCTTACTTGAATAATTTGTCGACAAAATAATTGCATGGTTGTTCTTTATGAAGTAGATATTCTCCATGATTACCTCAACAAGTAGATTCATGGTTGTTCTTTATGAAGTAGATATTCTCCATGACTACCTCAACAAGTAGATTTATGGCCCTACACCTACAATGCAAATACATGTTGTCCAGGATATATAAATACTCAAAGATCACCAAGTATAGAAGACAAGTGAACCAGTAACAGATCTATACATATAGTTAACATAATAACCATATCACACATCCTCTTTCATTTTTATTCTCCTCCACAACACACACTCTCTTATATTTTTATTCTTTTTCTTGCATGCATTATTTGCCTCTTATGTTTTGCTAACTTAAGCATTGAAGAGTCTTCTATACTACATACGAAACTTGTTTTTGTAGGAGAACATGGATTATCAGCCCATACCCAACTATAAAAAAATCTCAAGCTCACTAAATAGTCTTGAAAAGATCTTAAAGTTTTTCTAGCTTTGTTAGTGACACTATATGTGGAAAAATGAACAAAAGCTAGTTCATTTCTCTTTTTACATAGTTTTTTTGTAGCTGGTAATCTAGAAATGCCAAGACACGGGTGATTGACCGATCTCCCCTTCATTAATGATCAGTTCCTATAGACCTTCACCAAATAGCTCAACAAATGAAAGTGTTCATTGAGCCACATAAGAACAACTCAAAACCTTGCCTCTCCCCCAACTTAACCTCTAACGCAACTTGTAAGTTGTTATCATGGTTGTGATGAATTTTCTCAAAGAAGTTACTCTTGAACCAAGCTCTGAGTTGTTATTGTGGGGCCCAATTAGACCCCACAATAAGCCCAACTAGGCAGGAGAGTAAGAAAGAAAAAGAAGATAAAAGAAAAAAGTCACCATAGCTCCATTGTGCCTCTTACAATGACACACACTAAATGAAAAGATATGTCTTACTGAGACAAAGCCAACTCCACCAAGGATGACCTTTTTAATAAGCATGGCTCATTAAACGAGGTTTAGGCACTAATAACCACCCAATTGAATTCTCCAGTACGACACCCAGCAATGCAAAATTATCCTTTAGATTGATAATTTGAGGTTTGAGGAAATGTTTGCGACTTGACCCAACAAGAACCTTGCTTTGGAGAATCAAAATTATATGCAATTGATCACCCCACCCTACACCAATAATGAGACGCGAACTAGAAGTATAAATCACAACGAGGTTGATCAATCCTTCAAAAAGTTTGCAAGTTCAATAAAAAACTTTGTATGTGAATCACTCAACCACACAAAAAGAAACAAAACACACAATATGCGACAACTTTAGAGAAAATTTCATAAACTAAAAAATGATGTTAACAATTGGTTTATATAGTAGAAAATTAACCCTAATTTGATTTAATGGACCAAAACTTAATAAATAGGCCTTTACACATTAAAAGCTCAAAATAAATAAAATAAAACCTAACCCAAATAAAATCTTAAATTCCACAAACCCTAAAGTAACCTAAAAGATAAATAAATTATATCCCAACTAATTAAAACAAGATCAAAATCGAATTATGTAACTTCCTGTTAAAATCAAATACCAATTTCAAACAAATGGTTCTCCCTCTTCTTGATGAATTAGAAGGTTTACCATAAATCACTAGAAAGCTGTGGATGCCTAATTTCCAATGCAACTAAAATTGCATCAAAATGCATTAATAGGTCAAAACTAGCAAATTGAAATCTTCTTATTCCAATCTTTTTGTAATGTCTGAATACTCTCCTACAAGCCTTTCTTGAACATGAATTAAATTAGTCAAGGCTTGTTCTTTATTTTTTGATGTCCTTTTGAATTCCACTTTAGCCCATGTATCTTCAAGAAGTCCATTAATTGCCTCCTTAAACCTATTTGCTCTAAATTTTATGACTAGACCTAACGAAAACTCTAATGGATCTCTTGGTGTTGAAGTTAGGATCACATAATTCGCTCTCTCCTCGAAAGTATTTTCCCTCGAATTATCGCCTACATCAAACAAAGAAATGTTAGATATATTAAATGTAGCACTAATACTATATTTACCTAGCAATTCCACTTTGTAGGCATTATCATTGATCTGCTCAATGATTTGGAATGGTCCGTCTCCCTCTCGGCATCAACTTAGATCATCTTTGAGCATGAAATCTCTTTTTCCTCATATAGATCCAATCCCAATCTCTTGGTTCAAATCCATCTCTTTTCTTCTCTTTTTAGCTTTAAATGTATATTGCCCACTCATCTTTTCAATATGTTGTCCTATCTTGATAAGCAAATCTTTGAAAACTTGTGCTTTTCTATTCCTATTAAAACTAAGTCTTTTATCAATAGGTAAAAGCAATAAATCAATGCAACTATTGTTCGTTTAATATGCCATGCAGCCAATCAGTTGGTTACACACGATATTATTATATTCATGTAAATACATATATATTATTAATAAAGGTTTAATATTAGATTAATGAATCTAGGACAAAGATAAAGTTCATAGGACAAAAATGTTTTGCAAATGAAATTATAAAGTTGTTATAATTATAGGATTCCTATTGCATCAAAGCATTGTTCCAAAAGTGTTCCTAGTCGATGCTCTCTTAAATACTAGACATTTACTAGAGTCATAGAGACTAGTACATATTATGTTCTTTCTTTTATGAAAGGATGTCGTTGTTCTTATAAGCTGAAGTATAAGGGACACATAAACTAATGTATAGGTGCTTGTTATAAGACATTTACACTAAACTGGCCTGCATTTGAATTCCATATAGAGAGATCATTTATGTCAATGAAAAGGCTCCCGTGATAGTTGTGTAAGTGATCCTTAGACTTGAACTCACTAAGTCATCTTATATGGAGAATATTATGCTTTAATCCTGTTACATGTTATCTTAATCTAGGTAACGAAAGGGCAGACATTGGGTATAATATGAACTATATAAAGGTTCTTAAGTAATCAAGAGAGGATTCATCACCCTAGGTAAATTGGAGAAAATGTTTCATATGTTCTCAAATAGTAATGATTGAGAAATCCTTGGTCAGGATGGAATGAGATTTGAAAAGGGTTTCAAATCTTATTCAAACGATAAATGACTATTATGTAGAGAACAAACATAATTTAACATAATACACATACTTCATACTTTAATGCTAAACCATAACATTATTGATGAAAGGATATAAATTATACTTAGAAACCGGTCACTGAAAGATTAAGTTGACCACTAAGGACTTTTCTAATATTTGGAGGATCATGACACGTTGCTAGATGCCGCACCTGATCTTGAAAAATAAATTAATCAATTGTTAAATTGATAGTAAATTAAATTGTTTAATTTATTTAATTCTATTTAATTATAATTATAATTTATATTTGGGCCAACATATTAGGAACCTAATGGGTCACACAAATTAAGAACCATTAGTTAGAAATTAAAATGTGATGATTTAATTAAGTATGACTTGATTAAAATATATTTAAGAAACTAAGGACTAGAATATAATTAATACATGGATTATATTTCTAAACCTAGAAAAATTAAATAAGGATTTGATTGAGTTAATTTCTAAAATTATCCTGAATTAATATATGGATATTATTCAAGGGGCAAATTGATATTTTTTTAATTTATATGATTTTTTTCTTCAGATTTTTCTATAAATAGTAAGTTATGCCTCTTATTTTTTTTAAGAGGAGTAGTTAACTATTAGACAAAAAATAAAATAAAATACATAAACATAATATTAGAGCTAGCACTCTAGGCATTATTAGACGTTTGTGGTTTGCGACAATCCAGCCTTTAAGAAATTATTCAAAGCCGAAGAAGATCAGATCTTCAAGTAATAAATCCTTAAACAACTATAGATCTATCTAACAGGATCCCAAGGACTCTCGAATAATTTTGTTTCACAGTTTCCATTGTATGTATGATATTTGGGAACCTAACAATTAAAGGATTAAAACCATACATGTAACAATGGAACTATACAAGGACTCATACTTTCTTGAATGTACCATTTCAACATCAACTCTTCTACCTGTTTTTGAAGCTTCTTACTTTCTTCGAAATTACTTCTATAGGCTGGTCAGTTTGAAATTGATGCTCTCGACACAAAATCAATTTCATGCTCAATCCCTCAAATTGGTGGCAAAACACTAAGGATCTCTTTTAGGAAAGATGTTATGAAATTCTTGTAAAAGAACTTTAGCAACACTAGTAACACAAGAATTAAAATCATCAAAATTAAAATATGCCTTCTTATGTAAGAATAAAATCATAAGTATATTGTAATCATATGCATGAGTAAGGTCACTTTGTTTTGCATAAAAATTAAAGTGTTTCCTCAATTTTTGTACATATTTTTTTTTCTCACCCTTACTTTCTTCTCTCCACTCTCGACCTTCCCCATGTTTGTTATATTTTTTTCAAAATCTTCAAACCTATTTCTAATGGCCAAGACTTTCCCCTTGATTAATTCACACTCATGGCTCACCTTATTTTCACTTGGCCTCACATCCCTAAATATTCCTATCGTGAATGAAACCAAAACCTACTTAGTCACCTTAACTTTTTCACATTCATTCAACTACTAAAGCTTATATAACTTAGCATGATTAAATATATTCAGGTTCAACTTTCTAACCAAAATTAAGCTAGTAACATTAGTAAAACTATCATTATTAATCATCATACTACATAAAATTATTATCAATATAGCCATCATGTTGTATAACCATATTTCTCTTTTTTGGACATTTATGCGCATAATTCTCAAGCCCTTAACATCGAAAACACCTAGTCTCTTGCTTATGCTTCGATTTAGCAGTATTTTTCTCCTTTTCCTCTAAAGCCACAACTTGCTTCCTCATAAATGAAGTTTAACTACTTTAGGTGTAGTCATTAGTTTTACCTATGCATTAATCTCTCTCCTGAAACCCGACTTCCAACCCAAAAAGAACCTGAATATCGACTAGGTTTTGTACTACCATTTTTCCTCAACTGTTTCTCCACTTTTATAGCCATGTGTATCATATACTCAATCTCTATATAATGCTGCAATTCCACCACATTAGCAATATTTTGATTTAATCCACTAAAAAACCTAGCCATTATGGCATTTCTATCCTCAGAAATGTTAGCTGTAATCATAGCTACTTCCATCTCCTTAAAGCGCTCATCCACACGCCTAGAACCCTAAGATAAGTTTTGCAATTTATTATAGATCACCCTGTAATAGTGAATAGGTATAAACGTTTCCCTCATGACTTCCTTCATCTCCTTCAAAGTTTCTATTGGCCTTTCGCCATCACACCTTCTACTTGTAACAAGCTAATCCCATAAACTAATTGCATAATCAATGAATTCAACCCCAACCAATTTTTTTTTTAATTCCGAATACATATGGCAATCAAACATAAATTCCATTTTTTTCTCAATCCAAGTAAGCCTCTGGATCATTCTTTCCCTAAAACCCTGGAATTTTAAGTTTAATACCACCAAAATTATGATCTATGCCATCATGCTCCTCAGAAGACCTACCTTGGCCGAATATATTAGTTGGTCATGACTTACCTCCTATTCTCCTCCTAGGTTATGACTCATACACAAGACTTTGTTGTATTCAAAATTTAATACAATAATCAACTACATCCTCCTCCTCTTCCTCTTCTAGAATTATCGCCCATACTCGCATAATTCACTATAGCCTTAATGCTTGGCATTTCAACTTTCTTTTCCTTATAACTAGGAACTCCTTGTTTGCTAATCATCTCATCAAATTTACTCATTAACCCACCTCCTTCATAACTTCCATCCTATCATGCCTTTCCTCTGCAGTTCTCGCTTTTTTTTGTTCAACCCTTTTTAAAGACATTGTTTATACCTAAAATTAAGTTTAGTGGCAAAGAAATTTTTTCCTCACACAAACATCACGTGTTTACTCTCACAATAAAATTCACTCTTGTATTTCACACAATTTATTAGGCGTTTCATTATAATAATCTCGCTACGCCTTTTACCTCTCTATTCTCGAATAATTAATCAAACTATACAATGATTTATTTTATGTTTAAAGACTCAAGAATAAAAAATTATTCAAACTTTTCAAAATAAAGCTTGAGGAAACACTTACAAGTAGCAATGTAAATTTGTGTGAATATAATGATGAAAAAGAAGACACAAAATAAAAGTAAGAATTATTATTAAGAAACAATGAAAACTATGAAATTCAAGAAAAAAAAAAAAGAAAACGATGCAAGAAATCAATAGAATAAAGAAATTGATGCAAGATAATTCTATTCTACCCAAATTTGCAAGAAATCAATCATGATCACAAACAATTTCCAACAAATTTTAGCTAAACCCTAGTTCATATAAGATTCTAAATTTCTGATTTTTTTTCTCCAAGAATCATTTCAAGATTATGATTTTGATTCTTCTTTCTTTTGTTTTTTTTCCATATATATATGTGTGTGTGTGTGTGCACGCGCGTGCGCGCTGAATTTCTCAAGTCACAACGATGAACATAATTTGTTGTTTTGTATGCATTTTTTCAGCAACTTCAAGATATTTTCCTTATCAAAACTGATTTTTTCTTCCTTTTTCTGAAATCAAACACACAAACAAGATTCATCAAGAATCAATCTTTTCTTCTTTTTTTGTATTAGTTGAAACCCTAGAGAGAAGGAAACCAAGAAAACAATGCAACTTGACCCAACAAGAACATTGCCTTGGAGAACCAAAATTATATGCAATTGATCACTCCCACCTTACACCTATAACAAGACACGAACAAGAAGTATAAATAAAAATGAAATTGATCAATCATTCGAAGTGTTTGCAAGTTCAATCAAGAACTTAGTATGTGAATCACTCAACTACACAAAGAGCAACAAAGCATATAATGGGGCAATTTTTGAGAGAATTTCATAAATTGAAAAATAATGTTAACAATTGGTTTATATAATAGAAAACTAACCCTAATTTGACTTAATAAACCCAAACTTGATAAATTGATCTTAACATATTAAAAGCCTAAAATAACTAAAATAATAAAAGAAAACCTAACCTAAATAAACCCTTAAATACCGCAGACCCGAAAAAAAAGTAAAAGATAAATAAATAATAGCCCAACTAATTAAAACAAGACCAAATTTAAATTTCGCAATCTGTTGGTAGAATCAAAGACCAACTTCAAACAAATGGTTCTCCCTTGTCTTGGCAAATTAGAAGTTCTACCATATATTATTGGAAAACTGTGGATGTCTAATTTCAAATGCAACTAGAATCATATCAAAATATAGTATGTATCTCTAGTTATGGCTAAAACAGTAGCTAAAGGTCAAAAATAACATATTTGAATCTTTTTACTCTAATTTTTTGTAATGTCTGGATGCTCCCCTACAAGCCCTTCTTGAACATGAATCAAATTAATCAAGACTTGTTCTTTATTCTTTGATATCGTCTTTAAGTCCATCTTAGCTCATGTATTTTGAAAAATTTCATTAGTTGCCTCCTTAAACCTCTTTATTCTAAATCTTATGACTAGTTCTAATTGAACTTTTAATGGATCTCTTGGTGTTAAAGCTAAAATTGCACCACCTAGCTAAATTATCCATTTTATAAGTTGTTAGTATGATATCTAGATGAAAACCTTGTCTTATAAGTTAATAATATGAGCACCTACATGAACAATATTTCCTAACAGGTTGATTGTGTGGTCATTTTCAATGAAAAAAGTATTCTTTATGATTACCCCTAATAATAGAATTGTAACCCTATGTCTATGATGCAAACACATGGGTTCGAGATATATAAATAACCAAGGATTACTAGGTATAGAAGAAAACTAAATAAATACACAAATCTACACACAAGCGACCACATCACATCTTTAACTACTTTTTTTGATTGTCTTATTTCATATATTATTTTTCTCTTACAGTTTACTAGCTTAAGCACTAGATGGTTTTTTATTATGTATAAAAAACTTGTTTTAAAAGAGAACTTGGATTATTAGCCTAAGCCAAACTAAGAAAATGTCAAGCATATATATAGTCGTGGAAACGATTAAATTTAGTTAATTTTTTTTTTTCTGATTTCCTCAATCCTAAATGAAAGATAATCTCTATGCAGAATTCACTATTCTCATTAATTAGCTTTCATATATAAATATCAAATTAAATTAATATACTAAACTATAAATGTTTGTACTGGCTTGCTTTAATATTTGGGAAGCAGTTCGAGAGTAAAAAAAAGAAGTAAATATTTATTAACTTCTAGAACCTTTGGAAGTGCTTTTCAAAAGCGCTTCCGAAAAAATTTGAAATTTTGTTTTTACTCTGAAGTAATATGTTTTTGATGTGCTGATCTCAAAAATAATTTTTAAAAAATAAAAAAATATTATTGGTATACTTTTCTGAGTGAAAAACACTTTAAAAAACAACCACAACCATACTCCCAAACACCTTTTAAGAAAAAAAATAAACCTTGGAAAGTTAGATGACTTTACCTTGATCATTGGGATAACTCCTCCTTTAGCATACATGGCTACTAAGGCAGGAGAGAATTTTCCCACTTAAGTTTTATCAAGTCCATCCCACATGTCATCTTCATGTCATCTACAATGATAGTTGCACTTGTCTCTGCCATGCTCACAAATAAAATGTTACAAGGGTGGGTAATAACATCATGATGATCACGACACCATGATTCTAAATATAAATACTTTATTCATTCCAATAGAATGTAACTAAAAAAATAATTCAATTGAGGTGATGTTTTACCATTATGGTGAATTATATTGTTGGATTTAACTTGAAAAGTTCCAAAGTTAAAAGAATGCCTTGAAATTGATAGGATTTTTTATTTTATTTCAGGGGTTTATTTTCAAGGATTTTATATTTTATATTTTTATGTGTAAAAAATTCTATAGCTAGTCGGACGAATTATTTATCAATTGTCAATGAAACCTTTTGATGGAGAGAGATGCATAAACAAGAAGATAAAAGGACAGAAATACATTGCATTTTTTTATTTTTGAAAATAAAGTCTAATAACTTTTGTTTTTCTTGAAGGTTTACAAGTTTGATCTAAAATGGACCTTAAAAAGAAGAAAAATCAACAAAGAGGAAACTATCAGAAAAAGAAAAAACATAAAATCTAGGAAAAATAATCCTTCTGGCCAGCTTGCCAAACTCAAGGATCAAAGGCACTAGCCTTGCCAGAAGCCACCAGTCTCTCATCCTTGCCTATAAAAGACTCATATCGAAAAGACAAAAAAGAAGGAAAAAGGGATAGAAAACATAGTGAAAGCAGGGGGGGTTTAGAAATGAAGAGATACAAGGAACAAGAGTAAGGGTAAATGGCAGATTTGAGGGAAACAGAGGCAAAAAAGAGGAAAAGATAGAGAAGAGAAGAGATAAAGACAGTAACCAAAAGAGAAGAGGCAGCAAAAGGGAGTTTGGATAAAGAAGGAACAAAGGCCCACAGTAAAGGTGTCCAGCCTAGACCTTCAATCCTTCTTCTGAAGTTGGAAGCGTTCGTGATACATCTCAATATGATTCGCGAGTTTGCTTCTCTGTTTAAGTCTTGTGATTTGGCATGGTTAAGTCAAACATCTTTCTGCTTTTCAGGCTTACTTTAGAGGAATATTGGAACAAACTTTTGTCTTTGGGATCTGAGCATGTATGTATGGACTGTGTTTGTTCTTGTCAGCGAGAGAAATTGAATCTCTTGATTTGATGTGTCTTTTAAACTCATATAGTTTGCTCACAATTTAATCTCATTTACCATGAATAAAACTGAAAAAGAATAGCTTACAACTGTCGATTTCTTAAGATTGCAATCCCTCAGATATTTCGTGTTTGGTATAAGATCTGCCCCTGGTTTGTTTCATGCATTAACTTCTTATTTTTTTGGTCAAGTCATGATTTCTTGATAAAAGCTACTGTCTTTCTGGAGAGATTGCTACATGATTCGGCCACCCTTTTTACCGCTACAGAACTTTTGTTGGGGTACTAGCAGCTTCAAAATAGACGTGCCTTTAGAAATGTTATCTTGTAGGAAGAAGAAACACATTGGTTGCAACATCAAGCTCCTATTAGAATAATCTTCAAGCAATAAAGAGGGTCACGTTAATTTCGGTTCTTAGGGATGGCCTATTCAGAGTAGGGCATGTACCCGTGACTTTTGTTTCCATAAAGGGAAATACTTGGAAAACTTATATAGCACCCTTTTATTGATGCCTCACAATAAATTTTTTAGGGTTAGCTAAGCGTATGCCTTTTTTTAGAGCAAGTTGGTGTCGTTCGGTCAGTTTAAGGTCACAGCTTGCAATATATGCGTGCACTCCTAGTGAAGTTATCACGTGCTGGCCCTTTTATGTGAAATTATGTTTGTTTCTCTTTTAGGAAAGCCTATGTTACATAACAAAAACAACACAGGTTGTCTTGCTCTTAGACGTGTAACATCACCAAATCTTGATATTTTATCATATCATTCTTATATTTAACTTTAAGTAGACCCCATATTTTATTTTATGTTTTTCTGTATGTATACTTTCAAGCATACCCTAAAGAATTCCATGTTAATAATGTAAAACTAATCTTTTGATATTTGCATGATATATTTGATTTAGAGTTGTGATATCCAAAAAAAAATGAGTTGAGTTTAATTAGCTATTTAGATGTTGATCTTATCGGATGTTGATAAAAAAAAATACTAGTGGAACATGTTATTTTTTAGGATTCTCTCTAATATCTTAGGCTAGTAGGAAGTCAAACTCAGTAGCTCTATTTACAACTAAAACATAATATATAGCAGCCGATAGACAAACTTTAGAAGACTTTGAACTTAATTTTGATCATATATACCTATTAAGTGTGATAGTGCAATAAATCCATCTAAGAATCCAATTCAGCACTCTCGTATAAAACATATAGAAGTGAGATGCGACTTCCTAAAGGATCATATTATGAAAGGTGATATTGTACTTGAGTTTGTAAGCACGAAACACCAATTAGCTCATATTCTCACAAAGTCTTTAAGTAAGGATCACTTTTGCAAAAAAAAGCATTTAAGCTTTATTCATGTAATAGATGTATGGGGTGTCTTTTTATGTGTATACATCAAAGAAAATAAGTTTGATGAATTTAAATGATGTTATATATATCATTTATGCATGAATTATATGAAAAATTTATCAGCCGCATAATTCCTAGTATCTATAGAGGTCCGAGACAAATTGATCGACCAAATCATTATAGTTAGTTTAATCAACCAACCGATTAAGCCAGAAAAATAGAGGATAGCTACTATCAATTTTTTAAGATTTTAAGTTTTGAGTTGGGTTCAATTTTGAAATTTTTGTTGAATGATTATGGTGTATGGGTTTCTAGAGACCAAATTGGGGTTCATGTTGAGGAAGAACAACAACGTGGTGGTAGTGATGATGAGTTTGAAATAATGTTTAAGACACCACCAACGATTTCC
>Ga0307517_10001349_pt1 | contig 41195 bp, 21 predicted proteins | sample 23_EM_MG_FD_194515 | JGI IMG/M metagenome (GOLD analysis project Ga0307517, IMG submission 194515) | Populus trichocarpa ectomycorrhiza microbial communities from riparian zone in the Pacific Northwest, United States - 23_EM | ecosystem: Host-associated > Plants > Roots > Unclassified | place...
TAAAAAAAAATGTTTATTGGCTATTTAAAGCTTCCTTGAATGGTTTTTTCGGAATACATTATTGGAAAGAATTTCGTTCATTAAATGAGTTTGGAAAGAGTATTATGTAAAATTAATATTTACCTTTTACTTTAGATTTTACGTGTAAACAGACAGTAGAATATTTATTATCCTTGTTAGGGTGGCTGTGTGCGTGAGAACTGATTTAACCAATGCTTACAGATCAACGAGCTTTGGAAAAAAGTGAGGGACCTCTTAAAAGAACCAAGCCAATTCCAGGTGGAATGCCAAAAGCCCAAGGCTGTTTTACTATCCTCAGGAGAAATGTTTGAACCTTATGCGTGGACGGTAAGACATTAAGGACTGTGACCGGATTGCTAGCCACATGCTGAGCCTATTGTGATTTTGCTAGCTAATAATGAATCGTGCAGGCTGCTTCAACACTCTATGGTCCTCACACATTATCAGCATACATTCAAGAATTCAACCACCTAGCACTGGCAATGGCTAAGGGGAGGGGTGTCCTACAACCAGCAGACTTGTCACCGCCAGATCTTTCCTCGAAAGTACTCAGACTCTTAGCTGATCCATTTCCAGACTCGCTCCCCGGGGGTAAAAAGTTTGGTGACATTAAACAAGATGTCAGTGAACCAAAAGGAGGTTCATTCAAAAAGGGGAATAGACCAAGCGCCACGTTTTGGAGTGCTAACGCGAGGAATGATCTATTAACAGAAGGCACATTTGCAGCCGTAGAGATGCTCCAAGGACAACGATGGATTCCAGTTTATGATGATGATGATTTCTGCTTGTATTTCAAGTGGAAATTGGACAATAGCAGTCTCTACACTAGCTTAGCAACCATCGAATGGGAGGTGCCAGAGGAGGCTAGCTCTGGAGTTTATCGGCTAAGGCATTTTGGGTCATCTAAGAAAGCACAACACTCCCCCATTGAATACTTCACCGGAGCATCTAGTGCATTTACGGTATCATAATCGAGGAGATTTGTATTAAATGTTCGTTGTTATAAAAAATAAAAAAGAGCTTCCCTGAATCCAAACTATGCTTTTATTGATATCCTAATAGACTCTGCCTTTATTTGTTTGAAGATCAAACCCCACAAACATCGTGCAAATTGAAGGGCAGACGCTTAAATGAGAGCCTTCAAGAATCATGATATACAAACACCTTTGGAGTAGCTTGCTTGTTTGTCCATCCAAATTACACATCGGAGACTCTTTCCTTCAAGTAATAAATCGAAGGCTTTGTTAATGTCTTTAAAATTGATCTCATGGGTCACAAACTTATCCAACTCCAGTTCCTGAAAGAGAAAAAACACTTTGTAAGCAAGCACGCATCTGCAAAACCACTTAGAATTAACATGCCAAAGCATAAATCACCAAGGGGAAAATAACTACTTAAATGCTTTATATGACCACTTGGGACGAGGAAAATCCTCGAAACTGTAACATGTACACACAATATTGTGCCTCTAATAGCAAAAACAAAAAAGGAGGTTACATTATCAAGCCAGTTATATTGTTGGATAACGACAGTCTTACTTAAGCCATGATAGGCAAGAAAAGAAAAGTTCACCTTGTCCATGTAACGCTTTAGGAGAATTGGAATATCAGATTTAGCTTTGAGACCACCGAACAAGGCTCCAGTGAGGGTTTTCCCACTCTGAAGGACATCCGCACACGGAAGGGAGATCCGTGACTCTGGTTTTTCCACTCCTAAGATGATTGTCTTTCCCCATCCCTGAATTACAAAATGATTTGCAAATAACAAGATTACCCACCATACACAATCATGTAAATAAACAAACTGTCTTTACTGCCTATACAACTGTGTTGAAATGGCATTTTGGAAGCGAGACCTTTCGACAGCAAGCATATGCTTGCTCCATCAAGGACACCAAACCAACACATTCAAAGCAATAGTCTGCTCCCCCACCAGTCATTTCATTGATCACCTGTTCAACATGGTAAGAAGAAAACACTTCAGAATGAACTACTCAGTGATCGGAGAGCGAAGCACTTATGTCAAAAATTCTAAATCCTGATTTTTCCAAACACCCTTTCACCCCTCCATTATTTTTGCTCAGAGAAAGGAGAAAACTACAAGGGGAGACTTCTAGGTGCTCTTTAAAAAAGCATATTATAGCAATTTTAGAAAAAAAGCATTTCTATGCTATAGGGATCCCATCTCGAAGCTGTGAAATCACAAGTTACTTCTGTATTCAGAAATCAGGTTGAAAGCATGCCATAGCCTCTGAATCTAGTAAAAGCTATCTATTCCTTGCATTTAAGGCATGAGGTTAGCTAACAGGCAGTTAACGTGTTTCCCTTAAACAACAAGCACAAACCATCGTTCATAAAGCAAGAGCCGTTTGAGACAAAATCTCATCTCAAGCTAGCAGACGAACACGCACTTCTTCAGCTCTTTCCAATTGCTTTCCAACTCAAGATTATTAATGTAGAAAATAAACAATAAGGTAAAAGGATTGAGAGGAAAACCTGGCTCACAGGTTTATCCCCGCATTCTCCAACATTGACAAAGTCTGTGACTCCAAATTTTTTTGCTGTGTGGAAATGAAAATAAAGCATCAAACATAAATCATGCAATACACTCTGACATTAATTTGATGACATAAACTGCTTGTGATCCATCCTAGCCAACCCTTTTTCTCATGATTATCGACAAAAGCAAATGCAAAAATCATAATCATTTTATCATTAAAATTTTGATATTATATCAAAAAATCATTTTAATTTAAAAATTTAAAATATAATAAATTCATAGAATAATTCTGTATTATTCTCTAACAAAATACATTTCTGTACTCATTTAAAGAAGTGATTCACGTCCTAGGATTTTAATTTATGAAATTTTGTGAAAAAATAGCATCAATGAGCCCATAAAAAGTACTCGCCAATTTCGAACTTTTCTTGATTCACATCCACCCCTATAATCTTAGTAGCGCCGCTTATTCTGGCACCCTCTGCAACCTAGAGAACAACCAAATAGCCATGACGTTATCCCAGCAGCCTAGCATATAAATCAGAAAAGAGATAGATGAGTAAAACAGTGATCATACTGCTAAGCCGATTGACCCAAGCCCAAATATGACAACAGTTGACCCTGCCTCAACATTTGCAGTTCTCCATGCAGCTCCAACCCCTGAAAACCAATTCGTGGTAAATATTGCAATACTATTAAATAATAATTTTAATTCAATAACTTAAATTGTTAGATGAAATATCAAAATATAATTTATATTATTCTTTAACACACTTCATCAAGTAAAAGTTTTTTGGATTTGAAACTTGCATAGACCACATTACTTTATGTTTAATTTTTATCAAATAAATAAGGATAGTGAGATTCGAACTCGTGACTGCTTGGTTATTAAGATTCTGATACCATGTCAAAAAATCATCTCAATTTAATATCTTAAACTGTTAGATGAGATTTTAAAATATAATTTATATTACTCTTTAATAAATAATAAATAATGATGCATTCAGAGGCAAAAACATAATAGTAACTCCAGGTGAAGATAAACACATAGGTTCGGCTATCTTGTCCAAATGCATAACTTAAAACCAGCTCCGTTTCTCCAAACAATACATGCATAGGAAATGGTTGAAAACAGTGCAAGCAAGATAGTCAAGAATTCATAGCAGGGAGTTTGGAGATCTGTAAAATTTCAAGAGAACTCAACTAAATCACCACTAGTCTTAATGGACTTGACCAAACATGAATTAGACAAAATGTGCCAGAGTTTTGCAACAGGGGAGATTGTAATTTTGTATCACGAGTCAGTGGATTCCCGTACCTGTTGATACTCCACAACTGAGTAGGCATGCTTTACTTGGTGGGATTGAAGGATCAATCTTTACAATATGGGCAGTGTCCACCACAGTATACTCACTAAAACTCGATACATTTAGGAAATGGTATAGAACCTCTCCTTTTAGGTTGGTGAATCTACTGGTCTTATCTCTAGGCATCCAAGGAGAGACCTGGAAGGGAAGTTTCGAACAAAGGTTACTCTTTTTTGATTTGCAGTCTGCACAATCTCCACAATCTGGCAAGAATACAGGAATCACAACATCTCCTTCGACGACCTCATCTACATCCTCCCCTACACTCTCCACAACTCTACATTAACATAAAAATAATTGGAACTTGTGTTAGTTGACCAAAGATGCATATGATCAGAAGCATGCTCAAAAGCAGCAAATTATAACCTGACACCTAACTAGAGTGTGTGTGTTTTTTTTTTGCGGCAGCTGTTTTTTTGCCAAACCACAAAATTCTAGTGATTGATCACTACATGAAACAAACGCAGTTTAAAATTCTCGGACTCAAAAAAAAAAAAAGTTTGGAAACCATCTGAAGGTCATCTTCATATGTAGTGTAGGGTAGTGATATATGAAAAAAATTCAGAGCATTCAATACTCCATGAATTATAAAAATAAGATAAAAAATCGCATCCGAGTCCATCAAAGATTATAGTATTATCGTTATAAGCTCAAAGCTGTTTTATACAACGCTTAACAACAAATAATTTTATTTAATTTATAATAAGTTTTGGAACCACTTTATTTGGATTTAAAATCCCATTATTAACTTTTACATTTTCGAAAGCAAAAATAGAAAATGAAAATGATCCCAAACAACAAGTCAATCCCCTTCTTCTCTATGCTGGCAATAGAGTTGGTTCGGATAAGCTTATAGTGAAGCAGTCAATGCTCACTAGGAAGGAAAAATCAACTGTTTGATTCTTTGACAAGAATACAAATTTGAATATTATTAAACTCCCTTTTCAATGCATTGAATCGATCTTTGAAATCATGAACGGCAAATAAGTTTCTGTTTTCAAAATAATCACCGGTCAATACTGTATTTCTATATACATGGTTTTGTATTGGCCATGAGAGGGCACAGTCAATGGCAACAGAAGGTTAGTTGTAGCTGTCAAAGCTACAGCCTTCGGGGCCCCTTGACTGGATCTATTAAGAAAATGTAAACATATGGGTGCAGAAAATTACTTGGATTAAACTATTAAGAATAGTTTGAATTGCGGTTCATGTCAGGATTAGACGTTAGCTAGAGGGTGATTGGTGAGGGAGAGATGTGTCCATTTGTAGCATGCAGTCCACATCAGAATTGCCGTTCAAGTGATCATAATATTATTCAAATATTTACAAATTACTATACCATTGGAAAAGAAAACGGAATCCATTGAAGAATGATGAAAACCATGAACCAGTGAGTGTGAGGAAAAGAAGTGGATGGTGTTTTTTCACTTACCCGATAGCCTCATGGCCAAGTATTCTTGGAAAAACAGCAGGAAGATCCTTCAACAAGTGACAGACAAAAAGCACACAGTTAAAATAAAAGTTGTAATATATTGTTGTGGCTGTGCTTTCTGTTTTTCCATAAGTAGAAAGAGATTCTGAGATTGATCAGATGAAGATGAAAACCTTCAATTTCCAAAAAGTGACATCACTTTGACAGAGAGAGGTGCAGATAATTCGAACACGAACTTCATGATGACTCGGCGGAGCCACGATTATCTCCTCTATTACGAGAGGCTCTCCTGGTTTGCGAGCCACCGCAGCTGTACAGTTTCAAGCTACATGTTATGAACACATATTTTCAAAAGCAAGATTTGTGTGTATACACGCACAGCTGAGAAGGGTTTTTGCTTACCTTTGCATAGAATTGGTTTCCCTGCTTCGACTGAGAATTTCTCTCCATCCATTGTAGCAACTAAGATACAAAAAAGACTGCTAGCTGCTCTCTTGGTACAAAAAATTTGTAGATCTCTTCGGCTCTTTTAAGTAGTGAAAAATGTAGTGGTGGTTAGTAGTGGTGGCGACAGCACATTTTGTCCTGGTGTGGTTGTTTCTTTATATTCGTTTGGCCAAGTTCCTCGTCTTTCTCGAGCAAAAGATCGTGTCTTACTTGCCGTTCGGATTGTCTTTTTCTAGGAATTTGGATAAACCGGTTTGGTTACTTGAGTTGACTAGAAAAACTTATGATTCCGAATCTTATCTGTACTGTGTTTTAAGTTGACATGGTAAAAATCAATTATTTTATTGAGTTCGACTCGGTAAATTCAATCTAAACTCAGATGAGTCACGCATCAGAGAATTAAAAAAAAAATAACACTTATTTAATAAAAATATTAACATTATAACAAATGAATTAACTCAATAACTAATAATCCAAGACCCGGTCAGTGTTAAGAAAATAATTAAAATAAATATAAGATTATATAAAAATAAAAATAACGCTTATATAGTTGTTTGCCTTTAAAAAAAAAACAATAGATATATAATAAGGTATTTGAGATAGAAACTAATTTAAGAACCGTATAAATAGCTAGTAGGATTGGGTCAACTGCATATAAAATTGGATCATTGGTGTTTTGGTTTTTAATATATATTATTAGAGGAATTTTTTTAAAAAAATAAACCAAGTTTTGATTATAAATTAACTTGTTAGGTCAATTAAATTAATTTTATAAAGTCTTTAATTAATTTATTGTGCTGAATTTAATAACTTTCATTATTATTAACAAAATTAAATTTCCAAACATATAGGGAACATTTGGGAACGCGGCTGCGGCTGCGTTTCCAAAAAATTTGAAATTTTTTTTTTTACTAAAATTAAATATGGTTTGTATGTTTTGGATCGTTTTGATGTGCTGATGTCAAAAATAATTTTTAAAAAATAAAAAAACATCATTGGCATGTATTTTGGTACGAAAAATTATTTAAAAAGCATTCACAATCACACTACCAAACACATTCATAATCAATGTGATGTGAAAAAACAAATCACAAAATCAACACGCACGTAGGACGAAAAAGGATTCAAGGTGACACTTCAACAGCACACCACTAATCACAGCTACGCTGTATGATTGAAAAAAGAGAAAATAATGCCACTAGCCAGTTACCTTCGCAGCTAATTAATAGAATGGCCTTCCTGTCAACGGTGAGGCAATTTTTTTTAATATCATCCTTAATTTTTTTTCTTTTCGGTTTGATTTTTTGAATTTAATTCCATGAAATAAAACTTTTAATTGAATTAAGAAGATAAAATTTAAAATGAAAATATCAAAATATAAAACTGACAATCTCAAAAATTTTAGAACTTTTATTTTTCATCAAAAAATATATTTTGTTAATTTTTTTAGTTCGTGAATTAGAGAGGAAAAGGAGAACTCATCATAAAACAGCGGATGAGAGAAAGTTTTCATTTTGTCACATTTTGGCCATAGAAAATAAAGATTTATGTTTTAACAGGTTCTTCTTATCAAGAGGAATTCATTGAAGATGTTTTTTCTCTCTAAATATATACCGGGACGTTGATGATTTTTTTTTTTTTGCAAATGATTATAAGGTATTTTGGGGTTGTCTTTGGTTTATACGAGTTTTTATGGATTTTTTTTGTTAAAAATTAAATTTTTTGAGCGAAACCCCAACCCATGATTCTCTCGGCACCATAACAATGGTGAGATTCTAGAGTTTAGACAGCAGATGACTTGTCTCCCTAAACAAAAACAAATAATGTATTGTCTGTCTTTTTAGTCAAGTAAGAAGATAAAAAGGGCCTTGGCATGCGGGCCTGTCTTTGAAAGCCTGCGTGTGAGACCTCTATATCTATTTATTTTTGTGTTTTAAAAATATTTTTTAAAAAAATTAAATTTTTTTTTCTGCTTCAAATTAATATTTTTGTGGTGTTTTCATATTATTTTGATGTACTAATATCAAAATTAAGTTTTAAAAAATATTATTTTGATGTATTTTCAAGCAAAAAGTACTTTGAAAAGCCATCGCTACTAAACTTCCAAGCACTCCCTAATGTTTCGAGAATTAATGTATGAATATTTAGAGAATAAAAAGTGTGAACTCTTACCTACTTATTTTGATGCATTTTTTAATTAGTATTTATTTTTTTAAAATTTGATAATGAGATTGTTGTAATTTATCTTTATTTATTTTCTTTCATATTTATATAAATAAGTTTTATTTCCATGATATTTATAAAAATAAAATCTACACGTTCTTAGTTAAAGAAAAAATCTCAAAGATAAAATAAATAAAAATATTAAGATTAAAAAGCAAGATGTATATTTTTTTAATTAAAAAACATGATATTTGAAAAAAACACACAATATGTTCCGTGAAAGGTCAAAATAATAACAGCTATACCATATGTCTAAAAACACCCATGGCTATGCTTAAAAAATATATATATAGGGTGGTGGTTAGATGTAGATAGATGAAGATTTATTAAAGATATTAAAGTGGCCCAACCCATGATCTGGTTTTGGAATCTAAATCATGGTTGGGAATAATTTAACCAAAATTAGTTTAAAATAATATTATTTTAAAAAATTAAAATAATATCTCTTTGAATTTTTTTTATTAATTTAGATTTTGATTAAGTTGATTAAATTATAGGTTAATTTATAAGATTAATTTGATTAATTAAATAATTTCTTATATATTTAATTTGAAACTCCGTTTTAAATTAGATCTTAGATCGACTGGTTACGGTTGACTTGGAAGGTAATAACAAGGGAATATACCATTCAATTTTACCTACCATATAAGACAGAAATTAAAAAAAGAAAAGGGAACCAACCTAGACGTGTGCGATAGAACCATACTCTCGTGATCACGATTACAAGAATACCCAAAGTCTTGTCTCTTACTTTTTTTCATTTCGTTTGGTCAAATGTTATATGATCAGACGCCACGATTTATGAACAGTCTCACCGAATGAAATATATATATCTTCGAAGTTTTTCAACGCATGTTGTCACATGAGCTTGTGTTATTTTCCATACACGTGGTGGACGAGTCAGGTCTCGTCATCATCAACGTCATCTCTGTATCCCTTTTATTAATTAATGGGGAGGATATTACAACAATATCTCAATCGTGTGGGGAATTACTATTTCCCCACATATAGTGTTTTCCATACACAATTTACTGTGAATTACAACAGTAATTTAGTATTTTTTCTTTTTTTTGCTAACTTTTTCATTTTTTCATTTTTTTTTTCAAAATTTTTTTTGTTGATTTTACTTTTTAAATATTAACCTGGTTAAAATTTTTGCTTTGTAATTTTTTTCTTTAAAATACTGTAGATTGCTGCGATGTTTTTCCACATAGTTTTTATATTTTATTTTTTTATTTTTTAAAATTATATTTGTCGATTTTTTTTAATACGTAGCTGATTGAGAATTTAGTTTTGTAATTTTTTTTTCTTTAAAACATTGTTGATTGCTACAGTGTTTCTCCGCATGGTTTTTTTTATGATTTTCTCCGAAATTATCTTTTTTAATTTTATTTTTTAATATTGAGCTGGTTAAAAATTACAGTTACAATATGTGAGGAAAGCACTGTAACTTTCCTAAAAAATTACTGTTGCTTGCTACAGTATTTTTTCCCACATGGTTTTTTTCTGTTTTTATTATGTTTTTCTCTAAAATTATATTTGTCAATTTTATTTTTTAAATATTAAGCTGGTTAAGAATTGCAATTACAAGTAAATACAAGTTTTTCCTCACAAAACACTATGGATTGATACAGTTTTTCCTCACATAGTTTTTTTCCAGTTTCTTTTGTGTTTTCTTTTTTTGTAATATTTTTTTTCAAAATTATCTTCGTCGATTTTATTTTTTTAAATATTAAGTTGGTTAGAATTTAACTTTGTAATAAAGCTTAATTATGTGGGGAAAACATTGTAGCTTTGCTCATAAAACATTGTGGATTGCTACAGTGTCTCTCCGCATGGTTTTTTTTGTGATATTTTTTTTTCAAATTATCTTTTTCAATTTTATTTTTTTAATATTGAGTTGTTTGTGAATTACAATTACAAGTCATTACAAATAAGGCTAAATCATGTGGGGAAGTACTGTAGCTTTCTTCACAAAACACTGTGAATTGCTACAGTGTTTCCAACATGATTTTTTTCCCTTTTTTTGGTGTTTGTTTTTTTTTTTCTAAAATTGTCTATGTCAATAATATTTTTTTTAATATTGAGCTGATTAATAATTTAGCCTTGTAATTTTTTTTTCTTTAAAACACTGTGAATTGTTGCAGTGTTTTCCCATGTTATTTTTTTATGATTTTTTCTAGAATTATCTTTGTCGATTTTTTTTTTTAATATTGAGTTGGTTAATAATTATAATTACAATAAAGCTAAATCATATGAGAAAAGCATTGTAGTTTTTCTCACAAAACACTGTGGATTGCTACAATATTTCTCTAAATGATTTTTTATTTTATTTTATTGGGAAAAGCGCTATAGTTTTCCTCACAAAACATTATCAATTGTTGCAACGTTTTTTCTCATGGGTTTTTTTTCCTTCCAAAATTATCTTTGTTGGTTTTTTTTTTTAATATTAAGTTGGTAGAGAATTTAGTTTTATAATTTTTTTTGCTTTTTATTAACTGAAAAGCTAAATCATGTGGCGAAAACACTGTATCTTTCTTCACAAAACACTGTAGATTGTTACAAATCATTTTGTTCAGTCTCTAAGTTTTTGATCACCAACACAACTTTTTTTTCCGTCATGAAATATTTGTTCCATCATACCTTTAATTTCTATTACTTATCTAATGCTGGTTCACAATTATAACACTATCAAGTGTATTTGTTTTATAAGCCCGCGACAACGCGCGAGCATGTCATCTCGTATATTGGTATAACTTGTTTTTATGTTTTAAAAATATTTTTTAAAAAATTTATTTTTTTTACTTTAAATTAATATTTTGTTAGTAATTTTAAATTATTTTTTTCTTTACTTCAAAATAATAATTTTTTAGTATTTTTAGATTATTTTGATGCGTTAATTTTAAAAATAATTTTTAAAAAATAAAAAAATATTATTTTGGTATATTTTTAAATAAAAAATACTTTAAAAAACAACTGTGATCACATTTTCAAACAAACATTTAGATCATTGTTATTAATTTATTTATCTGGTTTAAACAAAGAAAGGAATAGCAGGATATATATTAAGAATTTCTTTGGTATTATCATGCAATAGAAGGTTACACTGCATAAAAAAAAAATTATCAACTGTTTTTATATTTGAAAAATTAGCATACTTTATATTCGAAAAAAAAACACGATATTAACTGTTTTTATTAAAATAAAAAAAACTAGCCTGTATCGCACTTCAAATTGCTAGTTTTTAAGATTAACGTGCAAAATTGAGCTGAACTTCAGAATATATTCTAGTCATATGTACTTCACAAATCCTTTCATGAACCTTCCCACGATGCTCTTTCTTTAAAATGCAGGGGCTGGTGTATAGGATAAACACCCGCGTTAGCCAAGGCATCGCCACAGGAGTAGGTCCTCCATGCACGTGGATGATGAGACAATAGCTGTCAGCATATCGAGATCAAGTGGTCACAGAGTGATCTTGAAATCCAGATCGGAATATTATCACGGACAACACAGCATCTACTTGCATGTGATTGACGCTTGCACGATAGTCGACTACTGGCCTGGCACTTTTCGCTATTATGATTTATGATGGACCGATCAAAATATTTTTAAAATCTATTTTTTAGCGCAAGATCTTGTTTAAAAGAGTTATAAATAGGGTAATAATTCAGTGATAGGAGGGTGAGATTTATATTCATATTCAATATTTCTAGCTATAGGAAAATAGCAGGAATACATATTAAATTCAATTCTAGGTAAAATAATAACAAAATATTAATAAAATTTTCCCTTTTTTTTGTTTATTTACCTTTGAAATTGTTTTTTTTCCATTCACAATTTCACACACTGATTTTTTTTTATCTCAATAAATAAAAAGATTTTTTATTAATTTTTTACTTATTTTCACTGCATAAACTGATTAGAAAATGTTATATTGATTGTTTAAGTCTTGTAAAACAATAAACAATATAAGGATATCAAGTGAGCAATAAAATTATAATTTATTGATTAAACATGCTTAATTATGATAAATATGTATTATATTTCATTGACATGGGCTTTTATTTTAATTTTTCATTAAGGTTTTGACTTTATATGTTCGATTATATTTTCTAAATTTTACATATTATTTATATCACAAGGTTTTCCTTTGATTTTTTTTAAAAATAAAATTTAAAACAAGCTACAAAAGATAAAAACAAATAGCACGAACAAGTAACAAGAATTGAAAAAAAAATAACAATTTTTTTGAGATTAAAAGAATATAAAAATAAATAACAAAATCTAGAATAAATATATAAAATTAAATATCTTTTCTTTTTATTTTTTAAAATAAAATATTTTTTTCCAACATAAATGAAAAAAGTTTTGAAAATATCACTAAAATTGTAAATAAATAAAAAAACTGAAAAAACGTGTTTAATATATATTTTTTAATTTATTATATTATTCTGAACTAAAACTAATAAAGTTAACATGTTTTACTTTTCTTTTTTAAACATCAAAATTAATTTAACCATAGAAGGAGCCAGGCCTATTATATCCATTAACTATACAAAGGAAGCGAAAAGAGCAATGTGAGGGACGACAGTCTAGTTATTCTAATTAATGGGCTGACAATATTGGGCCTGGATTGGTCGGAAGCCCGTAGAGTAACCCGATGAGCATGGTTTTCAACTTCCAATCTCGTTATACTGGACCAGACCAGAACATAACATGAAAACTGTCAGACTTCTCCACCAACAGCCAATCGTCCAAACGACGTCGTGGCTTTACCTTTGACTCCTGTCAACCCACTGTTGCCATACTTGTTCCTCTTTTACGAGGTAGCCTTATAAATCTAGATTCTTCTGGAACGTTGCTGATCCATTAACCCGGCCCCGCGTGCCCGCTTGTGGCCCTAGAATCCCGTCGCTTAACCTCGAAGTTAACCTCCGATCAAATTCAAATTCTACTCCCAAAAACCACTTCATCCTCTCCTACTCTCTCTCCGATCCCTCCGTCTTCGCAAACTGAAACAAAGGTCTGCCTTCAGAATTCCTTTCCGGATTGTTCGTCTTATTTCTCCAAACAAACCCTGAGCAAAGCCAGTTTTTGCTTACGGTTCATCGGTATTTATTTTGCCGTAAAAGTCGACGAGGACTTGAAAACGTGGTTGTTTTGTTACGTTAGGATTTTTTTATTTGTTAAATTATATTATGATTATTAATTAGCTGTGTATTAATGATTTTAGATGCCTCAGGTTTTTTTTTCTTTTCAAAATTTGGTTTTGCATGTTTGTTGTTTTAAACCCTAGGAGTTGGTCATGCAGATGCTGGCATCTGATTATCTTTGATATTTTGGTTGCTAGACTTGCTTATGTGGTGTGTTTGTGCCAAAATTGAGTTTATGTTGATTGTTCTGAGTTTAGAGCTGATTTAGATTTCTATTTATTGCGGAAAGGGAGTGGTTTTGGTGGAGAGGAGAGGGCGTGTGGAATTTTGAAGTGTTCCGGGTAGTTTGGAATTGTGATTTTGATTGCTTGTATTTAATGATAAAGTTAGGATTTTGATCTTGTCATTCATCATGAGCCGTGACTCCTGATTTGGATATGCTTCTAAAGGTTAGGAGGATGTTAGAAATCTTGTTTATTTAGATGAATGCTGGAAATAACGGAATCTTTTATCACATTTCCATTTAAAGGAAAAGGGAAAGGATAATAGGGTTGTTTTTGTATTGTTGCGATTTAAGACATAAAGGAGAGCTGCGTGGTAGGAAATTACAGAATTGGATGGCAGATTATTCAGTAGTTGGAGTATCTTTGTTCTGTCATTTATGTCATCGTTACATCAGACACTTTCTTTTAGCTTGGGAAGGAGAGATGTGTGGTAATAATTATAAACTTTTGTTTTGATGGTTGCTTATAAATGGGATAAATGGTTGTCCAGTTAGGTAGTCCTCATGGGCCAGAAACGGTTTCATACTACAGCTGGGAATTTCAAAAGGTTTTTTAGGTTTGATGGCAATCCCGAGTCCTGATACACAAGGATGTAAATATGAACTGGGAAGAGATGAACCCTGGTTGACGATGCTCATATAATGAATAGTTGCTTGCAGAAAAAGGGATACTAGATGACTATAAGTCGGTTAATGTTTCTAGAGTAGACTGCTCTGTTCAGCATCCTTCATGTTGAGCAAATGATTATGTATATATAATGTTCATTAATTAATCTATTACTTTGTTTATTTATTTTCATTTCGGGCTTCCATCCTATCATGAACTTATTAGATGCATATTAAAGACTGATTGCCTTGCTCTTTTAGTAGTTTTGTCTCCTGGCACCCGTGTATTCCCTAAGTGCTTTGAGACATTAATTGTGCTCATATCAGGAAAAATCGAGCCACCTTTTTCTTTGGCACATAGAAATTTACTTACCTGGATAATGTATCTTATTTGTAATATTATCGTGTTTGAGTTTTGTTAGCTGCTGAGGTACTATGGCAAATGTGTACTCTCATGAAGGCTCTGGCACAAGCCATGTTTCTGGAGAAGGTTCAGATGCAACTATAGAGCTCAATATCAAGACTTTAGATTCTCAGATTTATAGTTTTCAGGTTGACAAAAATGTAAGTATTGTGTGCCATTGACATTTCCTGTTTTGATCTGTACTGTTTATGTTTTTGAATTCATATTTAGTTGTTGAAGTGAAGTTTTTTGGACTGTCTTTTAATAATTTTGAATGATAGCTTTAGCCTTAATTCATGCAGTGTGCCTGTTGTGGAAAAACTTTTTGAATGTTTGGATCCAAGAGATCATGTCTTTGGGTCAATGAAAATAATTCAATGTGGTCCCATGCATTTCAAATTTTATTAAGAGAGCATTTAAAGGGTGCGTGTTGTCTGTTGCATAAATGTTTTTGTCTGGACTGTCTAATACAATCGTAATTTTGAATATCTTCAGATGCCAGTTTCCATATTCAAGGAGAAAATAGCAAATGAAATCAGTATACCGGTGAGTCAGCAACGGCTGATTTTCAGGGGAAGGGTTTTGAAGGATGAACATCTCCTTTCCGAATATCGTATCCATCTTTTAAGCATTAAAAAGGCAGCGCCTGCTATTCTAACTTTTAGGCCCTCTTTTTGCTGGGGAATTTAGTCACTTGCACTTTATCAGAGTTATTGTGTTCTACAGGTCTTTTGCTTGATTTGCTGGAAGATAGATTCATATGTTGTTGGATGTCATTAAACCTGAAATTTGGCACATGCTTTTAATCTGAGTTATGGGAGGCTAGTCACCTCCTTGTTAATTATCACATGCATTCTTCTTATGATTTGGATGCTATGATATCCCACACTTGGTCATCATTGGATACATTATTTTATGGAGTCAGATTTTATCATATCCCACTCTCAGTTATCATCTCAGATCACTCTACTTTCAAGGACACTGAGGATTTTTCCTTTGTCAGTACTGGCTGTGTTATGTTACTATTTTTGGTAAATCCCTTGACTGTTTTTAGAAGTGGAAAATGGGCATACACTGCACGTGGTTGCAAGGCAGCCTACTCAACCACAACCTTCAGCTGGTACAAGCTCTGGGGACACAATGGGGAATAATAGTAATCAGGGTATTGATATTTAATTATTTTTCTTGTGGAGTAATCTGGATTTGAAGATGTTCTTTGGATTGATAGTTTTCTCTTCTAATTTTTCAAATGACAGTAAATGATGCAAGCGCTGGTGCCCCCCGAAATCGCATTGGGCATGTATCTCACAGTGTGGTTCTTGAGACATTTAATGATGGGGACCAAGGGGAAGGCATTGTTCCAGATGTCTCTCGGGTGTGTTTCTTTTCTTTTCCTTTTAATTTCTCATTGATAGTTCTGCTGGAATAATGTGTATCTTTACTTGATGTTCAGTTGAGGTTAGTGGCAGCAAAAGAATGTGGAGACCATATTTGTGTTAGTATTAACGGAAACTCATATTTATTGTTGCTTGACATCAGGTTATTGGGGCTGTTCTAAACTTGTTCGGGGTTAGTGGCCAGACAGCAACCAGCAGCATAGGTGGCATGCAATCATCAAATATGGTAAACACTGATTATTATTTTGTATAATCTCGTAACTCTCATTCATCGCAAGACCTTTCTAATCCATATAAATTATGTAATTAAAACTTGACCTCCGACGGCATTGTATCCCGTCATTCCTTTTTTGTGTCATTAATAATTAACTTGGTACTAACCAGGATGGGATGGGTAGGCTTGGGTTCTAAGCCTACTTTTTTCACCATACCGACCCCACAAAAAAGAAAATGTTTAAAACATCTTGACTGCAAATCTTCATTCTTTGTGCTCAGTGGTGCTAATTCTGCTATGCTATTCATATGTTAATTCTATAATTACGATTGCTGATCAGGCCATGGCCAGCATTAATTGCCCAAGTAGAATCTCCAATTTTCTCTTTCTGCTCCGTGGAAAGGTTCTATTAGGAGTATTAATTTGGATACAATTACTGTATTGAAATTTTGGTTTATATTTAGATTTCCAGCTTCTGCCTTATTAGTTTGCATATTGTTACAAGTGTGAGAATTTAGAGTGCATGTATGACATCAGGGAGGAATGTGAGAGATTAAATTTGTTACTTGTGTTCTGTTTACAGCCAAATTTTACTGGTCTAGCTTCTCAGGGAAGTGAAACTGGTGGATCGCGTGGCAATGTTGGTGGTCAGAGCTCTGCAGGAAATCAAACGCGGTCTGGCCAACCATTTCATTCAGCACCTCAAGTTGTGCAAGTTCCTCTGTCTGCAGCTATACCTGTTCCTTCACTTCATTCGGTACTAAAATCTCCTTCAGTTGCATATTTGTGACGTGTTTAGCTATACTGTATTGTAAACTTGTCCTTTTTGTTTCAGCCAATTCCTGATTCTTTGAACACACTTTCCGAGTTCATTACACGCATGGAACGGGTGCTAGCTCAAAATGGTGATGATAGCAAAAGTATATACTTATTATGTATTTTCAGTTGAAGATGCTGAAAATAACTCATTTGCTTCATCTAGGTAATCAGCCAAATACATCAACAACAAGCATGGAAGACCCACCAAGGGTAGAATTACCTTCCAATGCACGGGGCTGTCCGACGCCTGAAGCATTGAGCATTGTCTTACATCATGCAGCACGGCTTCTCAGCGGTCCCGCAACAACTTCATTATCTGTAAACAATTTGTTTTGATTTCCCCTTCCTTATCTGATTTTATTGTTGGACTCTTGAATCTGTGGTTATACATGTCCGAAGTTGAACCAGCATTTTAATTTGAATTTGATGTTAGCATTTCAATAATTGGACTTGACTACCCATATCTTGTCGAACTTGCTAAATGCTTGTGATTCATTTTACCTTGATATGATTATGCGATGATGTTGGATTCAGTGAATTTCACTGCCATATCTTGTCGAACTTGCTAGATGCTTGTGATTCATTTTACCTTGATTAATTTGAATTTGATGTTAGCATTTCAATAATTGGACTTGACTACCCGTATCTTGTCGAACTTGCTAAATGCTTGTGATTCATTTTACCTTGATATGATTATGCGATGATGTTGGATTCAGTGAATTTCACTGCCATAAATTACTTTGTGAAACATATGGTCTATATTAGACATTTAAATGTAGTTAAGGGTATCTTAATGACACTTTATATGAGGATGCTAATTATTTTTAATTATCAATGGGGCATTACTGCTTAGCATTTATTTTTATTAACATCAGGGACATGCTTCAATATGTTTGTAGTTTGAGAATCACGAACATTGCTATGCTTGGTAATTTGGAAATCCATTTTGAATTTCATGTGATGAATGGATTTTTTTTTTTTCATTTTTAGGGTTTGATGTGTAAATTTACATCAAGATTTTGGAGATAAATCAATGTCCTATTTGTTAATGCTAGAGATAAATTTATGTGGAGTTGATAAGTTTGTGATCTGATTATGCATTATTTATAATGTGCTGCAATGTCGTAGCATATTGCAGGGTGCCTGGAACAAAATGGTTCCTCTACTGATCCTGCTATAAGGGGTCAAATTCAGACAGAAACAATGCAGGTAGGCCTTGCAATGCAACATTTAGGTGCTCTTTTTCTGGAGCTTGGTCGCACAATCTTGACGCTACGTATGGGACAACCTCCGGTATGTTCTAACCGTAAGTCTGTTCAGCAGTTCAGTAATGATTGACTATCATGTATAATTATTTTGTTACAATTTGCAGATGGAACCTTCTGTAAATGCTGGGCCTGCTGTTTATATTTCACCATCAGGGCCTAATCCCATAATGGTCCAGGTTTGTGAACCATTTTTGAAATTATGAGTTTGCTTACTTTGGCATTAACTTATCTCACTAATGATTGGCGACCTTAAAAATAATAGATAGGGCCTCATTCACTCGCTGTTGAAATCTTGGTGGTAGGGTGTTAATATCATGAATGAATTTTGAGTGTCAGAATATAAATTGATACATCGCTTTATCTCATGTATAACCGATTGGTAATTGTCATTTATGCATAAGAAAAATTTGTTGTGTGGCTCTCTGGGTCATATGAATTTGGTGTGTGTTAAATGAAAAAGGCTCTTTCAATCACCTGTTAGGCTTTCCTTACATACAGTCTTGTGTGTACTATTATCATTGAGTGGATTTTCTGCATTGTAGCTTAATTTCTTGCAACTGTGAATTTTTATATGCCAGCTTGGCACGCTGTTTTCTAATTTTAAATTCTTTGCAGCCTTTCCCTCTTCAAACCAATTCCCTTTTTGGTAGTTCGGTTCCACCATCAAATCCCATGGCATTCGGTCCTGTTGGTGTTGGAAATGCTCCAAGGCATGTAAACATTCATATACATGCTGGTAAGCAAAACAAGCTTTCTTTATTCACAATGCTGCTTACGTGCTTTCAAGTCTGTTTGACACTCCTGCATTACCAGGGACCTCGCTAGCATCTGTTATTCCAACCATAGGTACCAGGACAAGTGGTACAGGGATACAGGGAGAACATGGTAATGCTGCTGGTTTGGGTGTTTCAGGCCCAGAGCAGGCGCTGCCAGCAAGAAATGTTGTTGCAGCAACAGTCCCTTCACCCTCAGCAGGTGTTACAGTTGCTGCACAACCTGGTCTTGGGCTTTCAAATTCACAGCCACCTTCTGATTCCATGTCATTAAGCTCTATAATGAGCGGAATAAACTCGCAACTGAGACAACTTGCTGGCAATAGGCAAGGAGGAAACCAGCCCGCATCAGGTAACTGTTGAATGGTCAAATAGTAAAAAACCATAGATATATTGTTGCTTTTACTTACTGAGGATCATATAATATTGGTATTTTATTATGCAGGCTCCGCTGGATCTGTAGCAGGTAATAATCCAACAAACTTACAGATGAATAGCACTGTGGTGAATGGAGCTGGGGAATCTAATGTGTCATTACCTGGAGATTTGTCAGAATGCGATGACCAGAAGGTTTGCTTTCTGCATTATTCAGGGATCCTCTTTGTTACTTCTTTCTGGTTAGTACTAAATTGTTGAGAGAATACCATCTCTTAACAGGCCCAAGTACATGACAATGATCCTTTGAGCTTGAAAGACATACAATCTTCTTCAGTGGGTGTATCGTCTTCTTCAGTGAACATACCATCATCTTCAGTGAACATATCATCTTCTTCAGTGGAATGTCCTAATGTAGAAACTTCTCAGAAGTCTCAAGATACTTCTCAAAATGCTTCCAGTTCCTGCACTAAAGCTGTTCCACTTGGTTTGGGTTTGGGGAGTTTGGACCGCAAGGTATGGTAACTGCTCTTTATTTATTTATTTTTGAGTTATCTATGATGTATTCAGTTATACACGAGGACCTGTTGACAGATCAAGGAATAGGCTGTGGTGTTGGAGTTTTGAAATGCTTACTGTAATGGACGCCACAAGATGTATCATTTTTGCTTGTTGCTATAACTGTGTAAACAGTGAAAGGTGTCTGCAGCGTGGAATGCTGTACTAGGTGTGACTACTAGGCGCGAGCTTGTCCTATTTTGACATTGAAATAAGTGCCTGCTGCATTCTGCCAGGCTTGACTTTGTGGATTGATTACTGCATCTGTCATGCATGCTTTACTTGTCCACATGGTTATTTTTTCTTTTTTCATGAGAGAAAAAACTGATCTCTGTTTGTTGATGTGACTAGAGACGAACCAAGCAGCCAAACTCACTTGGTAGTGGTGATAGTGGAACAACCAATACCCATCTCAATCGGAACCCAGAAGCTGGAATCAGTGGCCAACAGCTTTTACAGTCTCTTGCATCTCGCAGCTCTAGTACAAATAGGGCTGGTGCAAATGACACACCCCCAGATCCAGTAGCCCCCCTTCCTGGGCAGGTCATGGAGGGTAGACCACGAAGAGATTTAAGTGCTGATGGCCAGTTTGACAGTGCTAGTGCTATGTCTCAGGTTCTACGTAGTCCTGTTATGAATAATTTGTTTGCAGGGGTTTCAGAACAAACCGGTGTTGGTTCTCCCAACGTCTTCAGGAATATGTTGCAACAGCTCACTCAGAATCCCCAAATAATGAATACTGTCAGTCAGATTGCTCAGCAGGTTGACGGCCAAGATCTAGGAAATATGTTCTCAGGTTTAGGCAGTGGCCAAGGCGGCGGATTTGATCTGTCAGGGATGGTCCAACAAATGATGCCTGTTGTTTCCCAGGTTCTTGGCCATGGATCGCCTACTCCCCAGCTGTTTCCTACCCCAGAATCTGAAACCCAGATGCGATCCAATGAGAGGGAATCAATTGGAGCTGAAAATCCTAATGATAATAACATTCAGGTTTGCATAACCCACAAAAAGAAATCAAATATATGTGAATAGAATGAAATCCTGTACACAAGCAAAGTGCTGCTGTGTTCAAGCCCTCTCATTTAACTTAATCAAGGAATCTTTTTCGCAGAATTGGTAAAATGGCCCCTGTTTTGACTGATTTTATCTTATGTGTCTTATAGATCAACCTCCACGAAGTGGCTCAGAGGATTGAACAGTTTGCTGCACCTCAAGATGTTTTTCAAGCCATTGTTGGCAATGCAGTAAGGTTGAATGGCAATGGAAGCAATGCTGAAGATATTCAGCATGAATTGAACAACAATGAGGATTTAGCCAGTGTAAGTTTTATGTTTCTCTATCTTTCATGCTGTTATACTTTAAAATATTTTTCTGCTTGTTTATACTGATGATGGTGGTCAAGGCACCTGCATATTTTACTCCTGTTAATGCATGTGAAAATTTCACTTGTGCAGAATTATGTAGAGATGCTGCAGCGTGATATTCAGCGGCGAATTCAGGATGACTATGGGGAGGACAAGTGCTAACCATTCTGTGTTGAAATGGTTCTGATATTTCTCATGTGATACAGATCCAAACAAATTTCGGGATATGATCACCTCTGCTGGTTCACCTTCAAATTACTCTTTCAGTCTGTAGAATGTTGTACAAAATCAAGCTTGGGGGCTTGAGGTGCTCCAAATTATAGGTTGTTGGCAGGTAAGACTTTTTGGGTTAATTGTGTATGGATTGTTACTTTAAATAATTTAATACATAACATTTGAGTTCTGAACCATTTCAAGAATTGGTTCTAAGAGATTCTTCCTTGTATTTCTCTGATGCAGTTTCGGCTTGAATTGCTGCTAGTTAGCATTCCATGCTTGAATTCTGTTCGTTTGTGTTCTTTTGGCGGGGATTCCACAATCCTTTTATATATTTTATTAGTCTTGGATTTGAATCGTTTGATAATTCTCCGGTTCTAATTGTCAATCTCTACGACCATTCTACTCATCTTTCCTTTGTTCTCTAGTACCCTTCCTAATGCCATGTTACAGTTTTTTTTTTATCCACTCGTAAATGAGGATGGTCACGGGTCGGTTGAGGTTTTCCTCGTGTTCTGCTCGGGTCATTTATGGTTTGGGATCATCTTTGCTCGGTCGGATTTTTATTTTCTATAATATTTGTAATATATTCAAGTACAATACAGATTATTGCATGTGATTAAATATGAGTGACAATACGCTTGGTTGCTATTGACGGAAAGACACAAGCATGTTCTGAAAAAAACATAAATCTATTATTCTAGAGACATATTTATATACTTGTGGACATTATCATGATTACATTGACAACAACGCCATTGGAGCTTGTGTTAAAAATGCTAGTCAGAACCACACCGTTGCACCACTGTGGTCCGTCATATGAGATGGACGGTGATCCACTAGGCTTATCAGACAATGTACTTGAAATATATAAATGATTGAATATAAATTTGAAAGCTTGGTTCAAGTCGATAAAGAGGTCCAACTCAATATCCCTAGCTATGGTTTTATTTTATATTTTTAAAGCATTTTAAGCTCCGGTCAACCTCTCAAGAAATATGTTCTTTTAAATTGCAAATTAAAAAAGGAAAAAAAAATTGATCTTAAACCTCTCGAATGCCTATTTGTTTATTTATAAACTCTTTATTTCTTCCTATTTATATTTCTTTATATTTACAGGATTCAAAAGATTCCTTAAATATAAATAAGCAATATAGAAACTGATCTTGATTTATACTGATTTCTAATTACACCGAAATAGTGGATTGAAATCAAAATTTAATTAATTTTTTGTCTTACTCAGTTAGTGAAAATGCCATCCTGGTGGGCTGTGGCATGGCTTAGATGGGCTCAAGCAATCACTACTCTCATTGGGCTGTACATTTTATGGGCTGGGTTTTAGTCGCGACCTGTGAAGACGGGCCCGTGATTATGACCATGAGAAAAAAAACTCTAATTTCTCGCCGAAAAAGATTCCAATTCATTTTCGCCCTTCCTTCACCAGCTAGCAGTCCAGCTCCTGCAGTTGCTCTCATGGCTTCCTCAAGCTCAGCAGGCAATGCAGCTCAAAACCCTAGAAAATCGTTAGGGTTAGTCGCAAATGCAATGAAACGCAAAGACAGCTTCATCCAGCTCTTTGCGATGACTGGGATTTTTCTCTTGAGCATCAGATCCCTAGGCCAAAAGTACCAAATCCACGACCTCCAGGAAGACACTATAGCTCTTAAAGAAGAGCAAAAAAACCTAACCGATCGCATGAAGAATATAAAGCGCAGCCTCCTTCACGAAGCCTCTCTTGATTCCTCTGGTCTCTTCGCTTCTCGCCTTCGCCTTCTCTTCGGCGAGGACCATTGAATGGAAATTCGTGGTCTATTTTGCCTGTGAGTTACTCTCTTTTTTTAAAAAAATTATTTGATTTTGAATTAATAAATTGTAAATGAACCTAAATGTTTCGTTTTAGTCATTGACGGTATCGTTTTTGAGTATTTCTATGATTATTTGTGGTTTAGGGTTTTAGGCTTTCTATGGTAGATGGTGTGGTTGACGGATCAGGATTTAATATTTTGGATATATGACTTCTGTTTGTGATTAATTGTCTTGGGATATCAGTAATTCTTCGAATGCTTGGCGCATTTTGTGCAAATAGGTAGTTATGGTGAGAGTCAGTTGTCATAGGGGGGAGATGACTGGTAGTTATTGGATTTAAGCCTTTCTGAGTGGTAAATCCTGGGATAATGGTATGCTTAATAGTTTTTAAAACTTGGTTTTATGAATTCAGGAGACAGTTTTTGAGTTGGTTTGAGATTAGCTTTGAGGTCTTGCTGACTTGAGTTGTTAGACGTTTTATTCTATGAAGTCGAGAAGGTGCTGTTTTGTGTTGTCTAATGAAAGCTTAGGATAGTGTCCTATATCTCATCATTCCATTGTCTCTGCAAATGATTTTTCAGATTACTATGTTTTGAGGAAAATAGAATTGGTGGTTTGGTTTCAAATTGAAGTGGTTTGGTTTCAAATTGAATGTGGAGCAGGTCATAGGGTTTCTGCAGTCCTGTGGTTTGTATTTTGGCACTTATGTTGTCCAAAACAAATGACAGTCTGCTATTTGTGGCAGAGGTTGCTGTCTTTTCGCATTTTAGAAACGTTTTTTTAAATTTTTTTAACTTTTTATTGTTTTCTTTGCTTTAAATTAATATTTTTTGGTATTTTCAGATCATTTTAATGTGCTGATGTCAAAAATATTTAAAAAAAATAAAAAAATATTATTTTAATACATTTCCAAGGAAAGTACTTTGAAAAACAACCGCAACCGCACTCCAAACACGCTCTTAATCGGTTAGAAGTCTTTCTATTAATTATAATCATTTTTTTCAAACTGAATGCACGCATTTGCAATGAATCAGCTCATAATGTGATCGTTTGGTGTATTTAGTTTTGGTGTATTTAGTTTTTTTACAAGGATGATAATTTAATTCGAACTTGATAAATACCGATCTGATCTAAATAAGTGAGTTTTTCATGGATAGTTGCATGAACAAGTATGGATATTGTTAAACTCGACCTAGACCTAATCTAATCTATATATATATATATATATATATCCGCTCGTGTTTTGAATAATAAAAAATAGTAGTAAAATAAATATTCATGTTGATATTCAAAACCTGATAAGAATAACTAAATTTTTTACTTAATAGGTAATAAGTAAAGTATGAATATAAAAAATTTCGATCCAGAAAGCCCATTGCCATCTCTAGTTTTGGTAGATGCTACTACTTAGTTTAGGTGATAATTTTTATAGGATATGTAACTAAAATTTCCACGCTCCTAGATCTGATGCAAGGCATTAAAATGAGTAAATTTTGAGGAAGAGTTTGCTAATTGGAATGGAATATGAGCAAATTACATATTCAAATTGATAGATTTCTTTAACAGCTCATTTTGATTAAAGGTCGGGTCCACGCTCTGGAGCATATTTGTGCATGCACATGTACTGGTAGTTTGTTGGTAAATTTCTAAACATTATTTGGCTAATAAGTGTTTGGATTATTGGCATGGCTTTGATTTTTAGAGATCAGCAATGATCATTACTTCTTGTCTGATGCAAGGCATTAAACAAATTTAGCTCAAAGATGCGACTGTTCCTTTACAGGCAGATAACACATTATTAAGATCCCTAGCCGTACTCCCTTTTTTTTTTATGACTCTGACCGACTGACTGACTGACTGACTGACTGCATTTATTGAAAGAATAGAGGAAATTTTGAAATCTCACCTGTTCAAATTTTGACAGTTTGCCATTTGTATGTTAGAATGTATTTATCTTAAAACTAGCTTCAAATACTGAAATTCAAATGTCTGTTGCTAGCAGAAATCTCATACTAACTGTCTAGCAGCATAGAAAAAGCAATCCAAATAAGATTAGCAAGGACCAGGAGAGTGGGCACCCTTGTCCTTTCGCGTCGGGTTAAAGGATAATGGTAAAGGTGTCACCTTGAAAACGTGGGTTGATATGTTGGGTCCTGTTAATCAAAACCAAAAGAGTGAGGCCAATAATAGCTGTTGGGAACCATTCAATAGTCATTGTGCGTCTCAAATCTTGCTTTAATAAAGGTGTAGTCTCGTTGAGAGTTGATGTAGAAAAATTCAATCCCTCTATTACGGGAGATTTGAACTTCAACGTGCTTTATTCTTACAAGAGAATTCCTAGCAGAATCATCTAGAAATGCTAATTCTTGAAGATGAAAGCTAATAGAACGTTGTTGAATTTTCAAGACAGTATGCTGCCGTTGGTGCGTAAAGTCAGTAAAGATGTCATTTGGCCATCAATTGTGAGATTTGTCATTATATTTTAGATTGATCCCGCAGGTTTTCATGAAAGGATTTGCTGGCTTGTAGCTGCAGATATCACGCCTGAGATAAGGGGAAAGATCCCAAGGCAAGTGACAATTTTCTGGTCATATCATCTGGGCCGGAGTTTTATCACACATTTGCTAGGAAAACAACAGATGTGGCAATTCTAGGACCCATCTCATGACTTGGAAAGAGAAAAAAAAAAGAAAAAAAGAGGCCTGATCTAATTAGACAAAACAGTGGTTGATTGGGTGTTTGACCAGATTACCAAATAGGTCTGCCATGTCACAAAATACAGCCGAGTAACCGTTTGGAGCTCGAGTAATTTTCACTTTGGCACAGAAATAATGGTTGTGCATGTAGCGCATGCGTAATCTTTAGATCACGTATGTAGTAAATACATGATCTATAGGAGGTGCATGTGCTACTACATGCGCAACAACTGGTAGTATATATAGTAAATACACAACAACTAGTAGTCTACATGCACTATCTATTAAAATCCCAACCCCCTACTTGTCTCAATTATTTTTGCTCCCTGCTCAGCAAAAACACAGTTTCACATGATCATAAAAATAGCAACTATAGTTCAAGCCAACAGATTCGTCTAATTTACATAGCTGATAAATTTATAATTAAAAAAACTTAATCTCAACACTAAAATAATTCATTGCAATAAACAATATTAATTCAATATAAATTAATTAAATTATATAGTTAAACATATAACAAATTAACACGTTAATGAGCTTGCATCATCAGAATCGCATGTCATCGTCTAGCATAATAAGCATTATCATTATTCTCTATTGCATTGTCCAAATACTAAGTCTCTCCAACCTTGTCAAGTGAAGGATGACATAACAAGATTAAATTATTGAAAATATTGTGCATAATATCGTTGGTAGCATCATGAACTGCGGTCACATCTCTCCGACCCTCATGTATTAAAAAACTCACTTAAGATATTAGAAAAGATTATATTATTATTTATAAGATATAAATAAGAATTTTATTATATATTAAAAAAAACTAATCCATCATACCGAAAGCTTAAAGAGAGAGAAATATGAGGTTTGTTGTGGGGAAAGGGAGAGAAATGGTTTTTTTGTGGTGGAGAGAGAGATCACCCTGCTTGAGTTGGGAGCGGTGTCGGAGGAGGAGGGAGAGGCGGGGAAGTAATTAATTGGGTGGTCGTGATGTATGCATGATCATCCGTTTTTATACTAGAATGAGAAATATTTTCTCAACTTTGGTAGTTTAGGAAATAAATTGATCTCTACATGGACCTCCATCTTGCATGTGCTTCATCTTCTCAAATATGACTACTCCTTGCCAGAAGTCAGAGCCATAATTGCATGTGTTATTACACCCCAGGTTGAAAAAAGGTGCTGTTTATCTTTTTTTAATCTTCAAGTAAGTCCAGGTTGCATTCACATTGCTTTTTATTTGTTGGTAATCATGCAGGTCCACGCACCTAATCTGTAGCCAACCATACTAGTTAATTACCGCACTGACTGCATCACAGAAGATCACTGCTATCATCTGTTTTTAAAGCCAGTAACAGTATTTTTTTCCTAAACCAGGTTCCTAAGCCATCGTAGCCATGGAATCAGACAGGCACAATAAACACAACGCAACAAATACGACATTGATTAATTCGAAGGTAGCTAGCAAAGATAAGAGGAAACATTAGTGTGAGCATAGAAAGAGGGCCCTTTTCTTGTTTTTGGTTTCTCAAGTCAAGCTATTCTCAGCACGCAAATCCATATAAAATTGCTTGTCTATTACACTGTATTTGCACTTGATAAGAGGAAACATTAGTGTGAGCATAGAAAGAGGGCCCTTTTCTTGTTTTTGTTTTTGGTTTATCACTAGAAATCACTCAAAAAAAAATAAAAAAAAAATAATGCTTGAAGGATGTAACAAGAGAACCCTAAACCCAGCCTAATCCAAGGCTTGGACGAATTAATCTAATTGACATGTTTTAACCCAAAATACTATCGTTTTAAGATTAAAAAAGTTAAAATGATATTGACTGGAGTTTTTTTTTTAAATCAAACTGAATTTTAAGTCTTATTGCAGGTTTACTTACTGGTTACACTAAATTCATATTTAGTTTAGTTTAAATTTTGATTCAGGCCAGTAGATCACTCACTGAGTTGATACTAGGGTTTAATAAATCCGGTTAAAACCTACTCGCATGGAAGCCTCCTGAGCGTCGCGCCAAAACAAACCCACCCACACTGCGACCCAACCTCCCTCCAAAACCCATGTGGGGGACAAATCACACTCATTAAACCTGATCTTTCAAAAACTACTACCATATGATAATGAGCAGACCCCACCACCGACACTGATTTTCCTTTTCTTTTTTCGCAAATTGGCTCTCCCACAATTTTCCCTCTCATTTCCTTTTCTTTTGTTTACGGCTCGCCATTCACACCACATGCTCTGTACCGCACTTAAATATTGCGCCATCCCTCGTCATTTACAGCCTACTTCCCAAGAAACTAACCCCACTCCCTCCTCCTTAAAGTCTTCCTCTCTTTCACACTCTTCTTTCCATATTCAGCTCGACTCCGAAAACAGGCAGACGAAAGAAGTCTTAATAACACCTTGTCCTTTGGCTCCAAAATGCCGCTCAACTTAGCGGGAAAAACTGCAGTACTCTGCACATTTTTGTGTGTCTCAGTTTCTATTATTTCCAGTGTTAAAGCTGAAGATCCTTACAGGTTCTTCGACTGGAATGTTACTTATGGTTTCATCTACCCTCTTGGTGTTCGTCAACAGGTTTGTCCAAATCTCCTTGATTTTATTGCCGTTTCTTTTGATCTGTAATGGGCTTAAGTTTGTTCCAAAGTTAACTGCTACTGATTTGGTAACAGGGTATTCTCATCAATGGACAATTCCCAGGACCTGACATTCACTCTGTGACTAATGACAACCTTATTATCAATGTCTATAACAGCTTAGATGAGCCTTTCCTCCTCTCTTGGTAAGATCTCTCTCCTTTTCCCTTTCTGTAAAGATTATTTGCTGCTCTTTTGTTGCTTCCTGCATTGAAAAGACCAAATCTACCTAGTCAGTCCCTCTTTCTTTGCAATGCTATACAAAGCTACATCTGTAATTCTAGGATGTCCATTTTCATTTTATATTGTAAGAATGTCAGATTGTCATGGCTTTGATTCACATTGCCATTTCTCTGTTCTCTGTAGTGTTTTTACTTTTCTCTCTCTCTGGTCCTTTTGAACTTGTCTGAATCAGTGATTGCTGGTGGGAGCATCCATATAGCACGATGACTTCTAGATCTAACTTATGGATTGAATTGAAGTCACCCTTTTGGAACTTTCCGCGCTATTAGCGCTGTAATTTGCGCCAAGAAATGACTCTAAACTGAGTTTGAACTCCAATGCTACATACAAGCAATTGATAAAGAACCAAAGTTTGTGATTTATAGCTTCACATGTCTGTCATTATTAGAGAATCAAGGCTGTGATTAGTTTATCTTAGATGACAGCGACCTTTCCATGAGTGAGCAATATAGCCAACAGCTACTGTTATTTGATAACCTACCTGATTTTAGATAACTCACTGAGTGGTCAATTTTATATTTAGCTGTCATCCACCGGATAAGTTACAGGATACGATAGAGTCCCACTAGGTTTGCAATGTGAACTTTTGCCATGCCCTGTTGAAGGATAGGATAGAGTCTCATCAGGGTTTATTTTAAAAGTTTTTTTAAAAAAATATAAATTTTATTTAATTTTTTACTTCAAATGAATTGTTTTTTTGATCATTATTATTTTGATGATGTATTAATGTTAAAAATAATTTTTAAAAATAAAAAATATTATTTTAATATATTTCTAAACAAAAAATACTTTAAAAAACAATCACAACTATATTTATTTATTTTTTTTTCAAATTAAGTGTTTTTAGATCATTATTATTATTATTATTATTTTGATGTATTGATATTAAAAATAATTTTTAAAAATAAAAAATATTATTTTAATATATTTCTAAACATAAAATACTTTAAAAAACAATTACAACTATTCTCTCCATCTCATGCAATGAGTACTTTGCCATGCCCTAGCTGGCCTGTGCAAAAAGTAATCTTTTACTTTATTTCAAAGATCTGTATTGGTTTCCCAGAATTAATGCAGGTGAATTTAGAATGTGATCAACTTATTAATTACATCTCAGACATTTTACTAAGACAACCATCCCATGATGGGCTGCAGAGCCTGCTTCATAATGTAGACAGCTAACACATTTATTAGCATGCACCAAGAGAAGCATGTTCTCAATTATATGATGCTGAGCCAATGTGTTGACCCCAGTTATGCAGTAACTTTGTTTGAGCTCTGTAGTTATGAATGGTAGATCTACTGCTTATGCTTGTTTTGTGACTGTAAAAATAGGAATGGAATTCAACAGAGGAGAAACTCATTTGAGGATGGTGTCATTGGGACCACGTGCCCGATTCCTCCGGGAAAGAACTTTACATATATTCTCCAGGTCAAGGATCAGATAGGAAGTTTCTACTACTTCCCATCTCTTGGATTCCACAAGGCTGCTGGTGGTTTTGGAGGAATCAGAATCCTCAGTCGGCCTCGAATCCCCGTTCCTTTCGATGATCCTGCTGGTGACTACACCATTCTTATTGGAGATTGGTACCTGTCCAACCACACGGTAAGTATCAACCCCAGCAACACACTTTTTTTTACTAGTTAAATATAACTTAGTCCGGAAATTTAGCAAATATAAATAATTAGTCCTCATGATTTTTGAAATTATTATTTAATCCCCATGTTTTTATATTTATTTATTACATGATCCTTTTCGTCCATTTCCTTTTTTTTTTCATTGTGGTTTGATATTTTATTTCAAGAAATAGAAAGGGTAAGAAAATGAAGCAGCAGATAGGATGAAAGTTTGAGTACATGGTCAATATTAGTCAAAAAATTATTTAATTATTTTTTAAGACTACATAAATTAATTAAAATACTGCTAAAGGTGTTTTCAGTTTAGATTCTAGAATGTTGCCTGCCTCTCTTCAAATTTGGAGGGATACAGCTTCGTGGAAGCTAGTTGGCTTTGCGTTTGTGTCGGCAACTATATAAGTAGGGTATGCTGGTGCAATATTCTGTACATGTACTGTTACCTACTGTCGTTTAGACAGCTGGGCCTCTGTTCATGACAAAAAATATCGAAAAGTGCACTGTTCAAGAACACGTGCTATCTGTCCAAAAAATATCGAAAAGTGCACTGTTCAAGAACACGTGCTATCTGTCAAACAAAGATCAGAAAGGAACACATTCGCTCGCCGAGAGCTAACAGAGCCGGAGAACATGGACTTTTTTTTTTTTTTGGGTTTCTAGCGTCCTAGAAAAGAAATATGATAAAATAATACAACATAAAAAATATTTTTTAAAAATAATATAATTTAAATAGTAGCAAATGAAATCTTTGATTTGCAAGTCGTAATTGTGATTTGTGATTTTTTAGTTTACTTTTTTTTGGTGTCTTCTAACTTGTTTTGTTGATTTTTTTTTTAATGGTATTGTGTCATTATTGAATTTTCAATGTGTTTATATGGTTATTTTTTGTTTTTTTTTTCCTCTCCTTTCTCCTCGCAAGTTGTGAAGAGAGGAGAAAGAAAAAAATAAAGGCTCACTTATTTCTGTGCTGCTTATAGATATTTTTTTAATAATACTGATATTCTTGCAAGATCTTTTTTTTTATTATTATTTTTTTTCTCACACACCTGTCCTTATTAAATCTCGTGTTTTTTAAATTTTGCAATTTGAAAAAGCGGCAGCACTTATGACTATGACATCTATGTCTCTATATTATATTTTTAAATAATTTGTTTTATGTTATTTTATCAAGTTTCTTTTTAGCACCCTGGAGTCAAAAAAAAAAAAAATACTCGAGAACATGCACTAGATTTCTTCATTGGTAAGTGTGCCCACCGAAAACGGTGTTGCTTTTGTCACCAATGTCTTCAGCTGGGCATTGACTGTGTTTTCCCTAGAAACCCTACATGCCCGATAAATCAAATCTGAATCCCAGCTGTCTGTAGACTATTTAGTTGCTTTTTTAGAAAGTCCAGCGACACATGGGCCATGAGGTTTTCCTAGCCATGCATATGCTTCCACATTAGTTGCTTTCAGCATGGGCCGCCATACGTTTGTTGCAAATCAAGTAAAGCCCATTAAATCTCATGGCTGGGATCCGTGTTCTTAAACATGGACTGAAAACCCAGTACCTAGTTTGAGCTGTGTTTTAACAACATAAACACCTAAATGATTTAAGGAAAACTTGTAATAAACAATTTCATTTAACTTTTTTTAAAAAAAAGATATTGAAACAATATTGTTTTGTGCCTGAATTAATCTGTGAATCCATGATTCAAGCTTTTAAGTTATTTATTGGACTGGGTTTAATAACTTTTTTTGGGATTAACAAGTCAAGTTCAGTGGAATTTAATTAAATAAGTCTACGTGTAGTTTGAATTTTTTGATTTTTTTGTTACTCAGAAAATAAAATTATTAATGCATTAAAGTAGAAATAATAATTTATATGTTTGTGTTTGCACAGGACTTGAAGGCTGTATTGGACGGGGGCAGGAAGCTACCATTCCCTGATGGAATCCTCATCAATGGTCGTGGACGCAATGGCTATTATCTTACTGTGGAACAAGGTAGGCCTTCTGTCTACCAATCTCATGCAACTAAAAATTATAGCATAAACTACTTGACACCAAGAAGGGCAAGAAATATGACTACAAATCGATGGATGTTTTATTGTTCAATTATACTAATGTGACTGCTTGACCTATCTGCTACAGGAAAAACTTACAGGTTGAGAATATCAAATGTTGGGTTGCAAAATTCCCTTAACTTCAGGATCCAAAACCACAAAATGAAGTTGGTCGAAGTGGAAGGAACGCACACTCTCCAAACTACCTACTCGTCTCTCGACGTTCATGTTGGCCAGTCTTATTCTGTTCTATTTACTGCTGACCAACCTGGCCAAGACTATTATATTGTGGTTACTTCACGGTTCACCTCTACAGTTCTCAACACCACTGGTATTCTACATTATAGCAACTCTGCTGGTGCAGTCTCTGGCCCATTCCCTGGTGGACCAACCATCGAAGTTGACTGGTCACTAAACCAGGCTCGCTCTATCAGGTATATTTTAATCCCTCCCAACAATATGCTCTTTGAGCCCAGTCTAAAACTGTTCCTTCTATATCTCTGATTATATGTGCTCATTTCAGGACTAATCTTACTGCAAGTGGACCAAGGCCAAATCCACAAGGCTCATACCACTATGGAATGATCAACACTACCAGAACTATCATAGTGGCAAATTCGGCTGGTCAAGTCAATGGCAATCAGAGATATGGAGTCAATAGCGTGTCCTTTATCGCACCAGACACTCCCATGAAGATTGCAGACTACTTCAAAATTCAGGGAGTTTTCAAGGAGAACGGCATAACCGACAGACCTTATGGTGGAGGGTTGTACCTGGACACAGCAGTTTTGACCGTTCCTTATAGAGCATATGTGGAAATTGTATTCCAAAACGATGAGGACATTTTGCAGAGCTGGCATCTTGATGGGTACAGTTTCTTTGTTGTCGGGTAAGTACATGATTCACATTTTCTTTACTAGGACTGCATTGATCAGCGGAGGCGAGAAAATTCTTGTGAAATTAATTAATCGAAACATTTCCTTTTCAAATTCTGTAATGCAGCATGGATGGTGGACAGTGGACAACAGCTAGCAGGGACCAGTACAATCTTCGCGACGCAGTTGCTAGATGCACTACTCAGGTAAGATTGAAATCTCATCGTTTCCCTGATTAGATCATTCTGCTTCTATAATCAAAGAGATGGACTTAAAACTTAAATTGAAAGTGAGAATAACGATTGGACGTTTTACTTGGATGGTGAGTGCAGGTGTATCCCAAAGCATGGACTGCTATATATATTCCACTCGACAATGTGGGGATGTGGAACTTGAGGACAGAATTTTGGGCACGTCAATATCTTGGACAACAATTTTACTTGCGAGTTTATACTGATTCAACTTCACTCAGAGACGAATTCCCTATTCCAAAGAATGCACTTCTTTGTGGTAGGGCAAGTGGTCGACGCACCCGACCTCTGTAAGCTAGTGCATCACCGAAGGAGCCACCAATTCAGCCGGGAAGTATGCCTAGTTTTTGAGGATAAGAAGTAGAGCCTTGCATCTCATCTTTGCATGTGGGTGCTTTACTTAGGCTAAGTATTGAATGAGAAGCTTGTACGAGTAGAATTCCTAATGATCTCAGCTCGAGGTCACATTCTTTTCCATTGATGATTGTATTTTCTTCTATATTAATTAAGTTTTTATACATTATTTATAGTCATATAAAGCCAGCTAATTCTCGAAGCTGGCTTGGGTAACTAATGTTTGTATCATGCAGTATATCAGTTCACTTATAATAGTGTTTGATCTCTTCTCTAATCCCTTTATGTTTTGATGATTTTCTTCGTTTCTTTTAAATGCACAGGAAGTTTGTGAAGCATTATTATGATAATTTTCTTATAGTGCACGCAATTAATTCAAATAGAACAGTGCTGAAGTAATTTACAATCATTTTCATTTGACAGCATTGTAAAAGACAAGAAAACCTGTATTCCTACCCCCCAAAACAGAAATAATCCCTTGAAACTTTTCTTTTTTTAAAAAAAAAAATGGATTTCTAGAAACTTAGTTCTTCTCGAGTTAACTTGTAAATTAAACATGTTTTTCAATTAATATATCTGACCTAACCTAACAGCTTCAAAAGGCTAGTGACGAACAGAAGATTAGAATCCACGAAACAGAACATGCTCTGTAAGTAACGCAAGTTTGTTCATAGTTTATTTGTTGATAATTTGGAGTTTTTTAACGCACTAGATGGTGGTGTTAATGTTTTTGTGATGCTAGGAAGAAAGAATAGAGCTGAGACTTGAGACGGATTTAAGGATCAAAATACATTAATTAATCAGGTTGATTGAGAATGACGAGAAATTTTATAATGTCTAACGAATAATTAATAATATCTTATTGGTTATTTTTTATAATCTATTTTAAAGAAATTAAGAGATGCAATTAGGATAGAAAAATTCTAGGTAGATATATTTTTATTATTAATAATAAGTCATGAATTTTATATTTTTTTTTGTATTTGTTTTTTTTAAGTGGCTTGTAATTTATTGTAAAGTTATCAAACCCAGTACGATCCATGACCTAACCTAAAATCTAGGTTACAGGTGAGTAGGTTAACCCAAGTTGACTTGGATCAATTCGAAATAACATCATTTCAAGAATTCTTTAAAAAAAAAATTAAAACAATGTTAACTTGATTTTTTTAAAAAAATTAAACTAAATCTTGATCAGATCGACCAGGTCACACAAGATAAATTCTTTTCTAGTTTAATTTAAAATCTAGCCTAAGCTACGAGTCAAGTTTACCGTCAAACCTTGAAAATTTTGTGCCATATTATCAATCTTACTATACACAATACTAGTTAACTTGAATTCAAAATTTTCTACTTCTTTGATCACCAAGGTGCTAGAAAAGAAAGCTCAATTTGACAATTGCGTTGAGCCCCACCTTGAAATAATTTCTATTGTGACTTTTCCTTAACATTTCATTGCCATTATATTTTTTTTATTAACTTGGATTAAGGTCACTTTTCTTAAGTTTGTCATTTTTTTTTTTTGCTTCAATTCAAGATTTTATTTGTAAAGCTGGATCTAGAGATAAACTCAAGATAAAACTTGATTCATAATTCAGGAAGGTTGATTTTTTTTTTAAAAAAAAATCAAACCAACATCATTTTAATTAAATTTTTTTAAAAAAACAAGTTTATGGGTTGAGGGCCGAGTTTTGACTGGGTCAAGCTTAGGTCAATCAAGTTAGATGATCAACTTGGATTTTTGACCAAGTCAACAATTTTTTTTCTTTTATTTTTTTCAACCTAAATTGGTCTAGACCCTGAATCGATCCACCAGACTAGCTCAGGTTTTACAACTATGATCATACGTATTCCAACTTCTAGCTTTGGGAGTAATGACGATACATTAATGGGATTATTCTACACCTAAATTGTCACGACCTGAATTTTGGATTTGTGACCGACAACGCAGGAGGGTGCCTTGACGACACCTTACATACGCTAAGTTTCAAACATAATTATCATAAAACATGTTATACAAAATTCATGGCATTTTATAAACTTTCAAAATATTCTTAAAAACCAATTAATCAATAGACTCCGATAACATATAAGGTTTGTGACCCCGATAACTGGCTAAGGATCAACCGCCACAGGTTGGTATATCTCTCACTAACTAAGTATATAAACTACCATATGCACATAAATTAACTACTCTCCGTGAGTATGGAGTTTCTGACAAGTATCACGATATCCAAACATAACACACACACACACATAAATAAACAAATGAATAATGTACCGAATAGAATTAAATCAACAGAATGTGAATACAAATTCAAGAAACTGATGAGTGCTCAAAAAATAAATCAACATATATAGATATTCAAGAATGTCCTTTGTATCCATCACATGATCAACATCATAAATTATTTATATTACATGCATATTAAAAATTATCCCACTCACTGGAAAAATAAAAGCAAAAGATAAACAGATGTAGAATTGGAGATTATCGAAAATCATTAAGAGGAACGTCAGTAAAATCTATGACGAATACAGAAAATACTAACAACTCGAAGTAAATAACATAAAATATTTCAACTATAATATTAGAGACCAAAACATAATTATAAAACCAAAATAGATCCACTTGATCAATTTCGAATATCTCCCAAACTAATCGAATTGGAAAAAGAATTGATTGACCCATGTTGTTCGATCAATTGGTTGATTAAAATTGACTAACCGATCAACCAAGACTATCAGTCTAACCAATCAACTAAAATTGATCACCCAGTCGACCGAGACCATCTATCCAACTTGTCGATCGGTTGGTTAAGATTTCAAAATCCTAATCCGCGGGTCTTCCAAACTGCAAATCTTAAAAAAACGAGCATATTCCTCAAAAACCCTAAAATACATAGTATTTGTTTGCACATCTGTCTGGTGTCTTCATGCATCCCAGGCTTTATTTGATACCAATCCAATTAATCTTGTTCCTTTTTGCATGTTGAGGATTCTCGCGTCCAATATCGCACGGGTTGTGCACACTCGGATTTGCAGTTAGGGCAATCATCAAATGGATCTGCAGAGGAGATGCAAACATCGTCAAGAACATATCAGGCCGGTTCCTCTTGCACGCGTACCCTGGCGAAACTGTGATAACTGAAATGTGGCTTGAAGGGTTGAGGTAAAACTGCGTGTTCTGCCATAACCAATATTGTTTATGCAGCACCGAATACAAGTGTTCCTTTCACTCAAGTTAATGGAATTGGTTCTGCAGGATCATATATCAGGCAAAAGTGAAAGAAAGAAACCAGGCAGTGCTTTCTGGTTTTGTAGACCTCCATCGTTTAACCTCGTCACTATAAATTCATTCGATACACATTGAATGGGTTGTTTACTTTTTTGGAGATTGATCTAAGCAATCGTTGTTATACGTTGCTGTGGGGAGATAAACAATGTATCAAATAAAAGTTTCTCTCAACTCGTTCTGGTTTGAGACATGAACTAGCAGCCTCATTTTGCATTGACGTCTCATTCTTTTTCCAGCGAGCCGATTTATCAGTACCTTCTATTCTTCATGGTGACCTGACGCAACGTATAGTGTTCATAGAATTTAGGGTTCTCAGGACCTAAGATTATAGCTCTAAAACAGTAGAAAAATAGATAAAGAAAACTAATATTTTTTGAAAAGTTTGTAATTCAATAATCTAATAAAAAAAAAATAACACACCAACTGATCCATAACACTTTTCACGTCATGCCTCAGCAACATTTTCTTCAAAGCCTTGCCATAGCCATGTACGATGAAACTCTTGTCCGCTAGAATACACAGTTGCTGTCTGTATTATTGAATAGAAAGGTGATGATGCTATAAGCACAAAATTATTGGCGTTAGGCACACCGATTGCTCGCCATACATTCTCTATGTTGCTGGTAAATTCATAACATCTTTAACTAGTCTTTAACGAATATTTGGCTAAAAGGCTCTCCTCCCTTTTCCCATTGAAGAATGAAAATTGAGCAGATCGCGCTGGAAGCTCTCATTATTTTCTCTTGCATTTATGCGCCCAGGGAAAATAATTGAAACCATACCCCGGAGATGCATAATTCTCTTTCCAAATACCATCCTAATAGATCTTGCCTTGGACTGTTTAGTTTCGTAGTGATAAATGAAACTAGGAGGTAGAACACTTCAGATTGAGGTAGATTAGTAATTTAAGAATAATAGCCCAGAATTGTATGCCCTCTTTAGGTCGGTAGTTTATTGATCTAGAACCAAATCCAAATTAGATTTTATTTACATTGATTAAATCAAACTCAGTTCAACTAGATAAAACCTGATAGAATCAATATAAAGATTTTTTTTTTTTTTAAATAAATTGTCCTCAACGATATGTGAAATTGACCTGGTAAACTGACCTTAACATGAGTCAGACGGACAACCATGCTTAGAGGCCCGTGGAAGGTAATTCTCAAGCTTGTATCTAGTAAAGTAGCTCTAATGATGCTTGAATCACAGCACTTATATCAAAGAATCTGCTCACGGGGTCGGACGTACACATCCAAGATATGAAAAATCAATTTATCATGTCATCTACTGTTGCAGCTCGAGAAAGCTTTTATTACAGTCTCATAACGTTATATGGCGATTACCTTATTCATGGAAATGAATCAATGATGCCCAGGTTTCTTTGAGAAATTTGGTTTTTTTATATTCGATGGCGTGGTTGTCATAGCCATAGACTGGCACTGCTTCCATTTATGGTTTAGTTCAACACTGCTATGCTGATGCTATTTTCCTTAATATTCAACTTCCTAGAGTTGTAGTTGTAGTAATATTTCTTCGCTCTCGGGCAGCATTGTATCAATTCTAAGAAGCAGAGCAGAGACACTACAACTTGATGTCACCGACATGAAGATGAACTGTTTTTTGGCTCAATAAGATTCTTGTCTATATTTAGAGGTTTTGAATTGCCTGTTTTCAGCTTTGCAGATTATAGACACAATCAACTGTGGTCAAATTCAATTTGGGAAAAGAAACTCAAACAATGGGAAACAAGGTCATCCAATTCCAGCGGATATTTTCTATCTGTTGAATGCATATTCTCCTTCATTCAAGTCTGGTCTTACTCATTCCAAGAAGCGCCCAGCATCCTTGCCATGAAGCTATACCTATCAGCAGCTTCATCAATCTGTGGAACGAGAGCTGAATGTTAATAACTGGTAAGGGGGAGGTATAGGACCCAAAATTTAATGCAATAATTACCATTTTTTGAGTTGGGCGTCCAGCTCCATGTCCAGCCTTACACTCAATGCGACCAATTATCGGATTTGTCTGAGGACTATTCTCCAAGCTCGTGCACAAAATATATTGCATGGTCTGAAGAAAAAAGTTGGACGAATTTTCAGAAGGGGAGTAAAGAGAAAGCAGATGCAACCAAGTTGATAAGATATATGGCAACCCTAACTTAATGAAAAGTTACTATTTGAGAACTCACAGCCAACAGCTTCAGAGAGTGTAATGGCACAACTCGATCATCATGATCAGCAGTCAATATCATGGTAGGTGGGTACTGTGAAGGTTGTTCAGGATGTTGTTCCCATGGTCTGCGAACATTATGCAGCGGCGAGTACCTGAGAAAGGAAAACATTAAAGTCAACAAAATGGTGTCCGGATGTCATCTGAGACTTTTCACTGCAAGACTAAAGAATAATGATGATGCCAAGTAGATAACTTACCCAAAAAAATGTTCAGTGACAACCAACAAACTCTAAGACGCTATAATGCAATTTCAACTCGAGAAGAAGCTCATGACATCTAAAGAAGAAGGCTTATGAGCTCAAAAACCATATTCTCAAATTACCATTGTCGGAGTTGCTTAATGAATGAGATTAGAGGCTAGCAGTTTCATAGAGATGGTAGTAAGAACGTCGGCAATCATCAACATCTTGGCAATGCACTTTAAAGAAGTTGGGAATCAAATTGGCTAAGATATAGTTTAAATTAATGGCCAAGCAAGAAGATCTATTTTGTGCTGCAATTGATGGTTTTTAAATGCCAGACAATTGTTATGGATCTAACCTTGCAGTGTCGGACCCAGACTTTTGAACCAAACTGTTAACAAGGCTTTTAGAATAAAAAGATGTCACTAGATTCTTATACTAAATTCAACTCACTTGATTAGCCAACCAAACTCTTCCTTCTTGTCTGAACAGCCATAGTCAGAAGTCCATGCATGACCTAAAGAACAAAGTTCAGCAAAAAATCAATATAAAAATGATGGTTATTACTTATTAGTGCCATAGGAAATCAGCTACCTATAGTGAACTTGTGAAATCGCAGCATGTCCATAACACCAACATGAGCCAGAGCACAACCAAACAGATCAGGTCGCTGCCACACACAATTTAATAAACACACTTAATACAACTATATTAGAAGATGAAAACCAAAAACCCAATCCAACAAATGAATCAGCTTTCCACCTGATTTATGCAAGCCCCAACAAGAAGCCCACCATTGCTGCCTCCTTCGATGCACAACTTCTTTGGTTGGGTATAGCCAGCAGATACAAGATATTCAGAAACAGAAATGAAGTCATCAAAGCAATTCTGCTTTCTGGCAAGTGAGCCTGCTTTATGCCATTCCTCACCATATTCTCCACCACCACGAATGTTTGCAATGCAGAAAACAGCACCTAAATGCCTGGTCAGTACCATACGACTGACACTAAATGATGGTGTAATACTAACATTAAATCCCCCATACCCATATAACAAACATGGGTGCGACCCATCCAACTTTATATTCTTCTTGGCAACAATAAACGTTGGTATCTTGGTATCATCCTTGCTAGTCACAAAAAGCTGGTATCAAAGAAACCAGTCAAATTGGAACCAAAGACAAACATTACAAGGAGAGGGCAGATGATGAATATGTTAAATTTAATTTTGAGGAAAAAGATATCACTTAAGTTCCACCAGAAGAAGGAAATGAGAGAGAGAGCATCAACTAAATAGAACAGTATAGAAAAGAGCATCAATTAAATATCCCGCCCTGGGGACACTAGTAAAAGAGAAAAGATCATTCCTAGAGATCATTTTGCAATTTAAACTTTAATCGATCTACTCAAAACACTACTTAATGCTACAAAAATGTAAGCAGCAAATACTCACCTGATCCACATGGAACTCTGTACGATCAAATCCTGGCACACTAATTTCACGAAATATCTTCAAATCTGG
>Ga0307517_10001350_pt1 | contig 41150 bp, 37 predicted proteins | sample 23_EM_MG_FD_194515 | JGI IMG/M metagenome (GOLD analysis project Ga0307517, IMG submission 194515) | Populus trichocarpa ectomycorrhiza microbial communities from riparian zone in the Pacific Northwest, United States - 23_EM | ecosystem: Host-associated > Plants > Roots > Unclassified | place...
TTTTTTTTTTCTCGGCTATGGCCGTTCCCCCCCCCCCCCCCCCCGACCCCCCTTTACAATCAAGTCGAAAGATTCCGAGGGAAAAAGATTGTAGAAAGCAGAGGATTGGTTTCATTGATGCTTTAGAGGAATGGCGGGAGGTCCGAGGAATTGAACTATTCACACTAATGGGAGATTTTTTTTTTGGTGGTTAGTTGTCTCGCAGTGCGGTATGCGCCTCATTGGGGAAATTTATCGTATACAGTGTCAACCTAGCATACCTTTTGCGATGCCCTGAGGTCTTATAGCAAGGATCATGAGCAAGTGGGTTAAGCTGGTTCTGAGACATTGGGCATCGCTCGGAATGGTTCATAGTATTATGATGGTTGGGAGTGTCTGCGGGCCGTTTTGGATGGGTTTGGGGTTTTCAAGTGTTTGCCTAAGGCTTGCTTGGATGTACTATGGCTGTATAATTGTGGGTTTGGTGGCACCGATCTGTGTAGTTTGTTTACCCTGTTGGAAGCATGTGGGAGCTGAGATCCCTGATCTAAGGCTGGGGATGCTAGAGTGGGGAACTGGCAAATGGTCTGGGTATCTATGTACTAGTACTAGTGATTTGAATGAAAGTAGTGCTAATACGTGAGATTGGGCCATGATTTCGAGCTCGTGAAGCATATTGATTTTCTGGGGCTTGGGTGTGATTCCCTGTGCTATTCTGATTGGTGATCAAACTTTTAGGCTTATTGTATGATATTGTGGGGAATGAATGAGGCTAAGGTTCTACAAGTAAAGCATCTAATTTTCTGGCACTGGATTGGTGGGTAGAATGCTTCCCTAGCGGTGGGGTGGCTCGCGAGCCTCATCCTATAATCTGAGTAAACGAGTGGCTACTGTAGGCGTCATAGTTGGGGGATTCTCTGTCATCTGGGGGAATTGCTCACTGCGCGTTCTCCTGGAGAGGCCCCGGTGGCCTTCGGAGGGCTGGGCGAGATTGTATCAGATCCGCCACAACGGGCAGGGGCTAGTTCACTCTGGTTGAAGCCTACCGTAGGCAGAAATGACTTATGCCTGCCGTGAACTCCTTCCGTACCCAATCGCTTCACATCGCTTCACATTGCTTGTCCGGGGATGGCCTCGATAGGGAGACCCATCGGCGCCAGAGCCGTGGACCTTACACCGCCTGTCGAGTTCGAGTAGTACTAAGTCACTTCGTTGCCTCCGGCGCCGGCGCCGGCAGTCAACCTCCCCCGTCCCAGATCTCGGATACTCTACCCCTCGGCTCCAGCAGCCGTTGGGGTCGGCCTGAGAGTGAGTGGCCTTTGGGGAACCGGGTGCCCGCCATCGATGCCGGTAGGCCAGGTTCAGGCGACGTTCCACAGGGTTGTGCTCGCCTCATCCCACACCGTGTCGCTTAGAAGGCGGAATCTCCAGACGGCAGTCGCCCTGGAGTCTTGGTAACGGCTCCGGGGAAGGCTGGGTGATGTGGGGCGGATGCAAGAGAGGACGTCTCGCTCTGCGCATTTTGTCGGAGGCGAGGGGTGGCTGCTTGATCAGATGGCCTTTTTTTTTGAGATCACAGGCGTCGTCTACGGTTGCGGTAGTTTGCAGCATTAATGTGCTCGAGTGTTGTGGGAAAAGTAGGCTTCTAGATAGGCGTCTAAGCCTATCCTGGAAGGAGTGTAAGCTTTGTGATTGGCTGGAGATATGATCTGTGCACACCGAAACCTGCTCAAGGCTGAAATAAAGGTGTTGTGTGGCTGGGGTCCAATAAATGCCGAGGCAAAGCCACACCGGTCATAAGATAAGGTGTTAGGTTTCTGCTTTAAGGGTAATAATAAAGTTAAATGTCTTTGCAGCATAAATTTATATAGGCAATAGGTTTTGATTAGATGTTTCTCACACAACAGTTCATAATAAATGGGCCTGAAAATGCCCCATTTTGGCAATCGCATGTGGCTGTGTGTTGCACATTACTTCCATTCCAACCGAAAATGCCCGATTTCAAATAATTATACACTGCCGTGCAGCCACCTGGGAAACTTAAAACCCTCTACATTGTTGAGAAAAGCAAGGAGAATAGTGTAGAGCCTTTTCCTGAGGCACCTGGTTAACTTTCCAATGGTGTAGTCGTTTGAAAAAGGCTAAATTCATTGTGCAGGTTTTGGTCTGCGAGAACTATACAGTTCATCAGGCTCAGTAGACTGCTGCCAGATCTGGTTTTAGGGCGCCTGGCCACCAATTTTTACAGGTGTTCAGGGGAGACGTTTTCGCACAAGGCGGGGATTACTTTGCGGGCAAACCTAATCAATTGTGCGCAAAACCTTATGCCTGACTTGCAAATTTGCTGTTTCATGTATCATAGCCCAAGAGATATCATGCCGGCAGTGCGAGTGCTGGCATGTGTTTGTTATCTGCTCTGGGGGTGTTTTTTGCAAAGTGGGGTAGGTATGTGTTATTGGTTGGGTTTCATCATGCGTAAAGCGCGCAGTGGTAGGGGGCAGTCATGTATTGTCACTCTGGGGTTTCCCTGGTACCGTAGATTCCTAGGTTGAGGGTTTCTCTATGATTTCGGATGCTTCGTCTATATCTCCTGTTTAGTTTTTAGCTGTGTGTGTTGGGGTGATGCCTTTAGTGGATAGATGGGCTTGAACTTGCAAAGTCTGGAGTCTCCAGGAGAGTGGAGCTCGGGATCTCAGGTGAGCGTGAAAAAAAACATTACACTTAGGGCTTTAACATGGCCTCCTTCTGTATATCATACTATGATATGATACCAGCAAGCAGGCAGGTAGTTTGTGGCCACTGGAGTGAGTGTGCCAACAGACTACTAGTCTAATTGTGAAGAATGGTTTGGAAGATTGAATGGGGGTTTTGAAAATGCTGTTTTCTGTAGAGGGGTGTCTGTGTGATTGACAGAAGTGAATGTTTAAGGACCCCTGAATCTCCCTGGTATATAGTCAATTATATTTCTGCTATTATGTTTCAGATACGTTAAAAACACACTCGATAAAGGCTGGTCCCGTCTGTGTTGGATCCGGCAAACCTAGATGGAGCAAGGGTCTTCTCGTGTAGCGTCCTTGGGAACTTCTGTTAACTTTCATTCTATACGAATCTTTTCGGTCGGAGGTAGGTATGGAATGCATTAATGGGGTGGCCGGGAGCTTAGCGACCTCTAACAAACTCTGCAGAAAACCGCCGAGTGATAAACTGTGGATCTTGTGGATACTGGGGCAATGAGGGATTTCTCTCCGAGCCCCTATCTAGTGAGTATTCAAGAGAGTATGGAATAAACTCGGTCGGTTAGAAAAGGAGCGACTAGGAAGACCAAGAGGTCAGTGGTGAATATTCAAAGTCATGGATCTAGAGTCTTCCTGCCCCGCACATGCATCATTCATATGTAAGAGTTCCCCATTTTCTCTGGGGCGTGCCCAATAGCCTAGGCTAACTTTACCTGAATAGTGAGCTTTGAGCCTATACCGTCACTGGAGAGTTATTCTCACGCGGGATAGGCTGTTTGGTTACCGCCATAATCGGAATAACTGGGCCAAAATCTATGCTATTACTGTGCCGATCCGTGTGATGAATCGCCAGACCACCTTACCTCATGTCTCTCTAGCTTGTGAGGGGCACGAAGGTCCTCACTCATGTTGAGCTCGGCGGGGGATGCTAATTTGCTCCAAATGTGCACCCTCTGGAGCAATTTCTAGAACCCGTCACCAAAGCTCACTCGTAGGCAACCGAGGAAGTATGCATGTTGTATACTTGCCTGGTAGGCTGGAAAGTTACTTAACTTAGGGGTAGTAAATAGGAGGTATATGCGGACTATCACTCTATTTGACTACGCACTCACATCTTTCGGCATCACCGATATTCTCATACTTTTCATTAATGATCACTCCTCTTGTGGTCCCTGAGAATTTGGTATAGTACATCCTCTGCTCGCGTGCATAGTTCTGTTGTTCGTAGTAAAGACCCAGCTTCCAACAGCCCGATTAGATAGCCCGGACTCTGCGAAATGGTCAACAGAACACAGCTTTGAGCTGATAGGGTATTTCCCTTGTTGTATCAGTACGAGCAACGATCTGATTTGATTTTTGGAAGGTTACCTTGCGCCCCGTGGGGACAGGGGAACAGATATCTGGGGGCGAAGGCTGGGTGGTGGGAGCTGCGCAGTAGCTAGGCTCGCAGAGTTTGTACCCAGTCACGGATAATATCAACACCCATTAGGGCTCAGAGCATCCCTACATTTATGAAAATGAGTCCCCCTTCCCCAAGGATCGAGATAATGGAGGAGGATTGGGTAGAAATTAGTAGTAGTCGTATGAGGGTTCTAGATGTTTCGGCGCCAAATAAACATCATGCGGCCAAAGTTTGAATATCTGTCATAGAAATTGTACTAGAGGGTTTGAGCAGTCTGTCCGGCGCTTCCTAAATTCAATCCCTTAAAGAGGCCTTATGAGTGCCTTGAAACCACTCATGTCAAAATCGTACTCGGGGAGTATGGCCACGGAATCATGCTCTCATGAAGGGTATCATAAAAGTACGGTTGAGGTTTGTATTTAGCGCCCTCAACTCCACGCTCAATTTCACGGTTCTTACACTCTGGCCAGGTGGACTCAAGGGATCAAGTATTATAGCCAAGCCCAGTCATTGACTTATTATATGTTAACACGCCTAGGTCTCCATGCGCAAGCCCTCTACTCTCAGAGCGTTGGCACTGGGCAGTCGAGAGAGTCAAGCGGTGGGCACTGTCCACGTGGGCTGCATTGGTGAAACAGATACAGTAGTACCCAGCTCTGCCTACAGTAGTGGTTGAGGATGCTAAGCCATTGCATTCCTGGTGTGGTCCATCTGATACTGGTATGATGGCTCTTATGTGTAGCTGTAGACTAACTTAGCTTACTCATGAGGGCTGGGGGGCTAGCATGTAAAGTGCGGCAGTATCGGGGCGATAATGCTATGCTAAAGTAAAAAAGAAAAAGGGATGATCATGTCATGGGCTAGATAAGGTAGCGGGCCAAGAAGGAAAAAAAGGAACATGACCTCACACTAGCGATCCGCATAAGTTTCCGGAGCCAGAACCCATGAGTGCACCGTACAGAAATGATTGGATCTCCTGTTTTTTTTACCCCCCCCACGCGGGCGGTTGGGTGTACTTGTAGTGCCCTACTGGAATTATAAGCTTTACTTGAAAAAACAGGTCTTGATTATGGATTAATTGAACCCGCCAAGTGAGATTACTCGAAGTTTAGTGGTACTGGTGGTGGATAAGGAGGTGAGGACGATAAAGTATGTAGCAGTATTTTAGGCATGATATTGGGATAGAAAGATAGGGAGAGGTAAGCTAGATTCTGACTGCTGCTGGTATAACGCATATGTTTAGGAATTACACACTGTTTCTTTCGACTGGGATTGCTTCCCGTCCTCCCACCGGGAGGCCGCGAGGAAGGGGAGGCTTCTGTGCTATGACGTTGAAAGCAAAGGCCTCTGGTTTGACAGGAAGAATGAGTAGCGGATGTCTTGAAGCTAACCGTGAGGAAAAACAGTCTATAGAAAAAGGGCTGGGGAGAAAATTTATTACACATATAATAGTAGTGCTATCATAGTGAAATTTGATGACTGCGTAAATCAACGAAACAGCCGCCTGCACTAACTCATTCCCGGTGACTCTCCCCGCACACGGGGCACAATTAAAGTCGATAGGAAATTATCCTCCTCTTTTCAGGTGGGATGACAGGGCCGCAATTAGACTAGAAAGAGAAGAGATCGGAGGGAAGGGGGGGGGAGGAAGAAATGCGAGTAATATTGTAAGACAGAGCAACAGATGGGCAATGAGGTGGTGGCTGTATGGTAGGAGTGCTAAGGGGCTAAGTAGCTGCTAGTCTGCGATCGGTCAGACGGAAGTTCGAGGAATATGGCTCGGAATATGGGGTGTGCTAAGCTTTAATCTAGAACACCGGAACCTGCGGAACCTGCGAAACCTGCTGGAGGGGCGCTAATCTGGATCGGACGGATCGGGTGAGGGAAGTGTTGTAAACACATTGCCATCTAGAGGGGAAATTGAATTTCTATGTGCGGATAGAAATTTCACAATAGCATCGCATCCACGCTTCAGGGCTTGCGAAAGTGGGGTTTCACCGGCGAGATCTGTCACATCGGAGTTGACATCCACTCGTTCCAGCAGCCTCTCCACGGCTGCCTTACGTCCTTTCCTGGCGGCTATGAAGAGTCGTGTTTGACCATGCTCATCCGCAGCGCTGGGGTTGACATCGTTCCGCTCTAGTAGCATCTTCACGATTTCCTCATGCCCCCCGCTGGAGCTAGGAAGAGTGGCGTTTCACCAGATAAATCGGCGGTGTTGGGGTTGACATCGTTTCGCCCCAACAGCAGCTTCACGGCTCCCTCATGCCCCCCGCTGGTAGCTATGAATAGTGGCGTTTGGCCAGATGAATTCGCAGTGTTGGGGTTGACATCGTTGCGCTCTAGTAGTAGCATCTTCACCACTCCCTCGCACCCCTCCTCAGCGGCTCTGAAGAGTGGTGTGTCGCCATATTTATTCGCAGTATTGGCATTGACATCCCTTCGTGCCAGTAGAATCCTCACGACTCCTTCATGTCCCTCGATGCAGCTTCGAAGAATGGCGTTCGGCCAACGCTATTCGCAGTGTTAGGGTTGACATCTCCACGTTCTAGCAGTACTTTCACGGCTCCTTCCTGCTCCCACTAGGCGGCTCTGGAGAGCGGTGTTTCGCCATTTTAATTTGCAGCGTTGGGGTTAGCATCGCTCCGCTCTAGTAGCAACTTTAGGATTCCCTCGCATCCTCCTCTGGCGGCTATGGAGAGTGGCGCTTGACCATATTTATCCGCAGTATTGGGGTTAACATCCACTCGTTCCAGTAGCGCCTTTACGACTCCTTTGTGTCCCTCACGAGTGGCCCCGAAGAGCGGTGTTTGGCCGTATTGATCCGCAGCGTTGGGGTTGACATCGTTCCGCTCTAGTAGCATCTTCACGATGTCCTCGTGCCCTCTCCAGGCAGCTGCGAAGAGTGGCGTTTCACCAGTAACATTGCTCGCGGTACCAGGATTGATATCATTCCGTTCTAGTAGCATCTCCACGACTCCTTTATGCCCTCCCCAGGCCGCTATGAAGAGCGACGTTTCGCTAAATTTATCCGCAGTGTTCGGGTTGACATCCCGTCGCTCCAGCAGCATCTTCACGACTCCTTCATGTCCCTCACAGGTAGCTCTAAGGAGTGGTGTTTGACCGTATTCATTTATAGCGTTGGGGTTGACATCGTTCCGCTCTAGTAGCATCTTCACGATTTCCTCGTGCCCCTCCAAGGCTGCTCTGAAGAGTGGCGTTTCACAAGTAACATCATTCGCGATATCGGGATTGATATCATTCCGTTCTAATAACATCTCCACGACTCCTTTATGCCCCCCCCGGGCGGCTGTGTGGAGCAGCGTGCTACCACGTTCGTCCATAGTGTTCAGCTTGACATCCCATCGCTCCAGCAGCATCTTCGCGACTCCTTCATGTCCCTCGCGGACGGCTATGAAGAGTGGTGATTGACCATCTCCATCAGTAGTGCTGGCGCTGACATCGCCTCGCTCTAGCAGCATCTTAACGACTGCCTCGTGCCCACCCTTGGCAGCCCAGGAAAGAGGTGTTAAGCCGTTCCTCGGGTAGAGACCAACGTCCGCTCGCTCTGGCACCATCTTCACGGTACTGGAAGAACGAATATCCGCCTGGACACCAACGAAAGAACCAATCTCCGGCCTCTAAAAGGAACAGCGAGGTAAGCTAACAAATGGTGTCGTGAGCGGTGGGAACAGTAGTTCGTGTTTGCTTTTTCGCCGAACGTTCAGAATGGGAGAATAGGCACAGGTCGTAGCGGCTCACGGGCACTCCCACAAGAAAGGATATCAGAAGAAAGCATAAAAAAGCAATCGATTCTGCCGTGTTCAGGTTCTTCCCTTCTCGTCTATGATAGAAAGATGTTGTTATCGTTCCCATCCTCTCCATCGTTTCTGCACTCACTTAAGATAAGTCTTAGTGAAAGCTTGGTCAGCAAATGCTATGCCAGAATAGGACGACATCCCTCACAAAAAAATAATACAGAGTGCTAAATGCTTTCTTGTTTATTTATGCAATTAAAATGATATTAAATTTGACCATTACAATACCATTATCCGCCTTTGCCAAATATTCGTTGGATCCACAGACCTGTCTCAGCGTTCCGCAATCACCGAAACTTATGTCTAGTGACTGTATTTTAATTGCCCTGCGGGGGTTTGGGCGGAGGCTACGATAGTGTTGGCCAACCTTTATCTCCGAGAAAGCAACCCTGGATTTTACACCTTGGCTTTCGTCGGTAGTTTTATGGTGTTGGCGGGGCATCCAGAACTTTGGCGGGAGAAAGCCTTCTATGCATACCCGTCAAATCCCACTATCCCCCCGGACCTCTACTCGAGTATTCTCTCTAGGGACAGAAATCTCTAAGGGGATTAGCGTTTTCCCCAGATTGTAAAGCCCAAGCTACTTGTACCGCAGGAAGGTGTGTTGGATCCCATTAACCGGTAATCGCTATTCTGATAACCTCTAAAACTAAACCTGTTGCGAGCCGACGCCTCAACTCCCGCTAATAATCAGCTTCTGATAGTGGACTGGACGAGATTTTGCGGTGCTGTGCAGTACCGATAAGACCTTTCGGATACCGGTACCATTCGAAAGGTTTTACATGGCGGACTGTCGGCCGTCTTTCCATTCCCCAAATAGCCCAAGCCAGAAGAAAATTTAAAAAAAGTCACTGAAAACTGTAGGACTTGGTATGGTAGTGCTCGGAAGGCGGCAGAATCTGTATTGTACTCGAGTAAGTTACTAGTACTAGTACTCGGGTACTACACATCATGAATGTAGAAGAAATGACTTAAAGTACCGGTAGGGTTGCTGCAGGAGGCGTGATCACGATTGCTCGAGTAGGCTTGTATTCCGGATTGCGAACTGGGCTGGAGAGTCTCAGCGGGTTGAGGGATGAGGTGCCAAAGGCGAGATGATACTCTGCAAAGCTTTCCCGACTGATGCTCTCAGAAAGGTTCATTGCCAAGTGCACGGCATTGAAAACGTTACCATTTCTGTTCCACCATGCGAGCCTTTGTCTCGAAACGGGGGTTAGAACCCCGCACAGAGATGCTCCCGGCGGGGACAAGCATGGGGTCAGGAACGGAAGAGCCCCGGACCAGCGACTAGTCTATTAATTACCGGTAGGCGGTTGGCGCCATCCGAGCAGATCAATTTACTATCTTTCGCAGCGTCTTGACAGGAAGCCTTGTGGCGAAACCCGTACCCGTCACTGCCGTCATACAGATTCAACCACTCACACAGATGACATGGCGAACCCCACCATTCAGTGCTCGAGTACGGGATGGGACAAGTGCAGCACAAAGCGCTGCGAGAGAGAGAGAGAGGAATACCGGTAGTGGGCCTTGGGCATGACCGTGTTTTGCTACCTCTAACTCACTGAAACATACAGCACGGTAGATAGAAATACCGGCCCACTACCGTATCACACTCTGAACAAACAAACGCATGACTTGCTGTTCTGGAGTCCTCTGTCTTACAGGCATTGGTCCTTGTGGATTTGCCGCGGGGGGCTTTGGGTTTGCTCGAATACAAGGGTGAAGGTCGGATGCGATACGATAAGTTACGGTTAGAGGGGGTTGGAGATGGAATACCGGTAGCTGCAGTTGTGCGGATAGAGGGGGTGGGGCAATGAGACAGTGATGGGCGCATCCAAGTGCGGTAAGCTAGATAGATAGTGAATGGCCCGTCCGTCATTTATCTTCACTCTACTCGCTCGTCTTTGCCAAGAATACCTCCGTGAGCCGAATATTTGGTGAGAACTCCAGCAAAATATCGGCTGGCGGAGGTATTCTTGGCAAAGACGGGTGAGTACAGTATCTCGAGCTCTGTAGCTTCTGAACTTGGACTACCGTTGCTCGCTCAAGTGCCGGTACAATAACACGAGTACTCCCTATTCAGCATTAGAAGTGGAAAGACTATTCTAGCCATCCTCGAGTAGCACTGTGCTCAGTGTAGAGGAGACTCTCATTGGCGGATGAGCTCTATCAAGCGCTATCATGGGTCGATTCATGCTATTGATCACTTGCAGTTGAGCTCGATGGATAAGCCGGGTGGGGAAGGAGTGGCATACTGGTACTCGAGTACCGGTGCTCTAGACATTGATCAAGGGAGTTTCCATTGCTTACTCCATCCCTTCTCCATCTGCATGCCATACCGGTACCAGCACCAGCCATTCACATGGTTCGTCCTTTGCCACGGCGATTTAGACTACTCGAGTACTAGTACATTGGCTACGGTCGCTTGTGCAGACAAGCAAGGCCTGATTTGAATATTAATAGCTGCGCTTACCTCTGGGGGGATCGCGGCACGAACTACTTCTAGACGCTCCTTGGCTGGGAATAGCACTGGTGTGCTCGAGCAGCTACTGTACCATATCGAACGTAAGCCCGCTCCATAGCAAAACGTACTCCGATTGTTTGCTTAGCAACGAGCCCCCTGCCCCTCCTCGGCCATCATTCCACCCTAATCGCCCCTCCCATCCTTCCCTTACTGCGCTTCTTATATTGCCCCTCCTCTCGCCCTTTCCCTTTAACTTCCCTCTTCCCCGGATTAGCCACCCACAAACAACCCTCTCTACTACACTACAGATTACTCCTTCGCCATGACTCTATCAATCAGCCTTAAGCTCCCTAATGGGGTCGAATATGATCAACCTCTTGGATTGTAGGTTCTACCACTTTTCCTTGTTTGTAGCATTCAATTGAACTCAAATTTGCCTTCGAATTCTGCTAATACCTCCCTCCCCCTCAGGTTCATCAATAACCAATTCGTCAAAGGTGTCGAAGGAAAGACCATTGACGTCATCAACCCAAGGTTTGTCGATTCTCTATTGTGGTGCTTGAATGATGCCTTCTGATCATGTCACAGCACTGAAAAAGTAATCTGCTCTGTCCATGAAGCAACTGAGAAGGTCAGAAGAGCTCCTGCCAAAGGGGTTTCCATCTCGGCTAATCTCGTTTTTTGCCATAGGATGTCGACATTGCCGTACGTGCTGCTCGTGCAGCCTTTGAGGGAGAATGGCACAAGGTTACCCCCACCAAGCGTGGCCAGCTTCTCTGCAGACTTGCAGATCTCTTCGATGAGAATCTCCTCAAGATAGCCTCCATAGAGGCGCTCGACAACGGAAAGAGTGTTGGCATGGCCAAGGGCGATGTTGGTGCTGCTGCCGCTTGCCTGAGGTACTATGGTGGGTGGGCCGATAAAGTCCACGGAAAGGTTATTGATACAGAACATGGAAAATTCAACTACACAAAACAAGAGCCCATTGGTGTCTGTGGACAGATTATCCCGTAAGCCCCTGGGACACTGCCCGATTGCGAGAATATTCACTAAAACGTTTTCGCAGATGGAACTTCCCAATTCTCATGTGGGCATGGAAAATTGGTCCCGCCGTTGCCACCGGTAATGTCGTTGTCCTCAAGACTTCAGAGCTCACTCCCCTGAGCGCTCTGGTAGCGGCAGAGTTGACTGCTAAGGCCGGGTTCCCTCCCGGTGTTATCAACATCCTCTCCGGTTTCGGTAAGACCGCCGGCGCTGCTATTACCTCCCATATGGACGTCGACAAGGTTGCGTTCACTGGATCAACCGTCACTGGGCGTGCCGTCATGAAGGCTGCCGCAAATAGTAACCTAAAGAAGGTTACCCTGGAGCTTGGTGGAAAGAGCCCCAACATTGTGTTTGACGATGCCGATATTGATGAGGCCATTAGTTGGGTCAACTTTGGTATTTTCTACAACCACGGACAGTGCTGCTGTGCCGGATCCCGTATCTACGTTCAGGAGGGCATTTATGACACCGTCAGTCGCCCATACACCTTGCAATTAACATCCGAAGAATCGGCTAACATGTCCCACAGTTTGTCGAGAAATTCAAGAAGAGGATAAAGGAGAACGTTGTTGGTGACCCGTTCGAGAACGAGACCTTCCAGGGCCCTCAGATCTCCCAGCTCCAGTTTGACAAAATTATGAATTACATTGAACACGGAAAGCAAGAGGGGGCCAAGGTCGAAATCGGTGGCAAGCGCCATGGAGACGTTGGCTACTTCATCGAGCCTACAATCTTCTCCAACGTAGACGAGAACATGAAGATCATGAAGGAGGAGATTTTCGGCCCTGTTGCCTCAATTGCTAAGTTTAAGACTGTGGCAGACGCTATTGCTCTTGGTAACAAGACTACCTTCGGCCTTGCTTCCGCCGTTCACACCAAGAACCTCGATACTGCTTTGACTATCGCCAACAGCTTGAAGGCCGGTACCGTTTGGGTCAACACCTACAACACCCTCCATACTGCCCTTCCGTTCGGTGGTTTCAAGGAGTCTGGCATCGGCCGTGAGCTTGGGAAGGCTGCATTGGCCAACTACACTCAGCTCAAGACCGTCTCGATAAACATGAATGGCCCGATGTTTTAAGCATGTTTGCTCTGGTTTGTCGGCGGACGTGTGGGAAGGCATTTTTCAAGCAGGCAAAAATTCTAGGGCTCTTTTGATTTTGTAACTACTGGGCGTGATTCTGCTTTCCTTTTTTCTTTCGCTTTGTTTTCTCTTCTCATTCATTGCCTGCCTGTCTGATCTGTACTGTACGTCTCGATGGGGGCGAAATGGAAATGCCTTGATACACGAGGCACAAGTTGAGATATGAGTGATTGTATCTGTTATGTCAAAGATCTGGTCGAGCGAGCATGACCACATCTCTTCCTAGAATTCTCCACTCCACGCCTTTAAACTTGACTGCTAAAGTTCTCTTCCCATCTTCTGCTGATAAAACTGCCGGGGGTGATACATTTACACCATCTTGACCAAGATATATAGGTGCAATAGTGACGATCATAGAATCCACAAGTGGTAGATTTTCCTCAGCGAGCAGACCGTTGATAACTCCACCGCCCCCTTCAACCATGACACTATTCAAACCTAACTCCTTCATCTTCTCTGACAAGACATGCCAACTCCACCTTTGTTTCCCCGAAGTCTCAATAACAACCACCTTACCCCCAACTTCCTCCAATATCCCCTTCCTCTCATCTCCCTCTATCCCCACCTCACTCCGGACAAAAACATAAGGCGCCAGCCCCTCGCCCCTCCGCGCCGTCTGCACCACCCTCGACTCCCTCGTAATCTTCCAACGGAACGTAGGATCAAGGATAACCGGCCGTGGCTGCCTCGTAATTGGCGTCCCTAGCAAACGGGAGTTCAGCCCAGGGTCATCTATTATGGCGGTGCCGACTCCTATCAGTATTGCGTCGTGGAAGGTACGGAGGTGGTGAGTTAGGGACTTTGCCTCTGGGCCCGAGAGAGGAACTTGCGTGAGGGGGATGGAGAGATGGGAGTCCAGGGATGTCGCGTAGGTTAATGTTAGGAAGAATTCTCCCGTGCGTTGAGGCGAGGGGAGGTACTTGTCGATGCCGGGAGGCGGGGGGTAGGGCACTAGCGATGCCATATTATTCTATTTTATCTCTGCTAGCAATGAATTGTGTATCGACTGGGGGAGAGGAGGCGGCGGGTAGAAGTGGGAATAGCTCCGAGTTGCGGAGTGTGGCCTTATGAGGTAGGCAGTGATCGACGCGTAAGCCATCGCCCGCGCAAAACTCCAGACAACCCTTTCGAGACCTCTCCTCCCAGGTTCTCTTCTTTTTCTCCTCCATCTTTTCCATCGACTGGTGAACCTACGGTACCCCACCCGTCACTTACTTGCTCATTTCATCAATCGATAGCCCATCCATTTGTGACAAGCTTTTTTTCTTCTTCTCCTTTTCCCCCATCCAGTTCCACGAAGTGGGAACCGACAAGATGGATAGTATGTCAAACATCATTCGCCTTGCGAATCTCGGCGTGGGAGCGGCTATGGTACTTGGAGGAATCACGCAAATCATTCACATGACCCCGCAGTCCATTATCATCGGATGCTACGCTATTATGTTTGGTCTTGGTAAGTTTTCTGGTTTTTACCCGCTGCTCTGGTGCCGGTTTCTTCTGGTGATGATATCTTCGGTTACGCTAATTAGGGGTGTGCAACTTCGTAATTAGTCACTGCTTTACTGGAGTTCCAGATTCCGCCACAAACGTCAAGATATGCGTCGTTCTTGTTCTCGTTCCTTGGTCGTGGTGTTTGTACGTTCACTTTTGCTGTCTAAAGGGTTCAAAATGGTGCAGGGCTATGCTAATAATAAAGAGCGGAGGGCAGTCTACATCTTTGTCGCTACTATTATGTTTTACGATAAAAACGTCCCGAAGATCATCGCTGGATCCATCATTGGGTTCGTCGGTGTTGGTTATGGTGAGTGTTTTCTCCTGAAACCTTTTGAGTAGTAGTGGGGAGCTAATAGGATGGATTATAGTTGGTCTAGAGTTTGTGCCATCCATCGAGCCACCAGAGAACATGAGGAGCTCCGAGTGGGATGGTGAGCAGGTTTAGGTTGCGAATGATATCCTGAGATGAGGGGATTCGATGCGGGACAAAGGATATGGATACTATGCGAGGAGAGGATGAGCGGATGGCGGGGATGTAGCGATAGGCACAAAAGAAAACGAACGGCGGTTGGGGAATTCCAATGAATTTACTTGTTTGCCTCTTATTAATGGCATGGTTTAGTGGCCCGTGCAGAGGCGCCCTTAGCTATTTATTGGATTATACAATATGGTGGTTTTACGGTTTTATTTTGTCTTTTGGGTTTGTAGGTTGGGCAATCAGCCGGGCCAGTGAAGCGTTTTGTGTTGCCCTTCGGAATCGCGGTTTGCCGTGCACTCGAGTATATCAGGTTTGCACTTGGCTGAAGTGTAGAAGGCTTGTGCTCCTCTATTAGCTTGTCAGTACGAGTATGGACAGCCGGTTACACTCGGTATGCTATCGGTATCATATGCCAAATCAACTCTACCGATCATTGGCCAATTAAAAATCTCTCCCCCGCGATCTGCACCCCTCCCACGTCTGACTCAAAAGAATACTGTATATAATATCAAGCATTTACCCCTCCCATTACCACCGCTACCAAACGTCACCAATCCCCAGACGCTAAACCAAAACACCTTCCTCAACATGCCAAAGTTCTATCCCTCCCTCACCGAAGACCTAATAAACTGGCTGCAGGCACAGCCGCTCTTCTTTACGGCCTCGGCGCCACGCTACGGCAAGCACATAAATCTCTCACCGAAAGGCTACACCTCCCGCTGCTTCCGCGTACTGGGCCCGAACCAGGCCGCGTATCTAGATGCCACAGGCTCGGGGTCAGAGACTGTCTCGCACATCTACGAGAACGGGCGCGTGACGGTGATGTTCGCCTCCTTCTCGGCGTCGCCGCGCATCCTGCGACTGTTCTGCACCGGGCGGGTGGTGGAGGCCGAGGATGCGGGGTTCGATGAGATTGTGCGGTCGTTTGGCCCGCGGGGGGGAGAAGGGGGGGAAGACAAGGAAGGGATGAAGGGGGTTAGGGCTGTAGTCATGCTGGACATTTTCAAGGTGCAAACGTCGTGCGGGTATGGAGTTCCGATCGCAGAGGGGGCCGCTACGGGGGAAGGGGAAGGTGGAGGTGAAGGGGGGAGGGAGGGACGGTTTGGGGAGAGGGAGACCATGGAGAGGTGGGCCGAGAACCAGATTGAGAAGGGTAATTTGAAGAGCTATCGGGCGGAGTGGAATTCCGACTCGCTGGATGGGCTGCCTGGGCTCAGGAGCGCGCGAAGGGAGAAGGGCGAGAAGGCTCTCTGGGTTAAGGATTTGCTGACCAGGGCGAAGAGGGTTGGGTGTGAGTGGGAGGGATTGCTGGTTGGGCTGGGGGTGGGCGTTGGAGTTGGGTTTGGATTGCAGAAGCTTTTGGGGGGGAGGTAAGTGTAATGTGGTGGTGGTGGTGGTGGTGGTGGATAGCGGGCATGTTTTGTCACTCGGATGTTAGGGGGGGGGGTGTTAGTGGAGAAAATACAGTTGAAATATCAACTGGTCAAAATTTACTTGATGCTTTCAGATATAACACGTAGGGGAATCCGCAAGTATTTATTGATATTGGGGGATTCTCTTGACACATATCCTAGTGGCACGATCAGCTAGCACGTTTGCCTCCCGCGTTACAGTCCTACATTACCTCCTCCTCCTCCTCCTCCTCCTCCTCCTCTACACCCCCCCTCAAACAAGCAAGCAAAAGAAGCCATCCCCTGGAACCCATGAACATAAACTAGGGTACTAATACACTCGCAACACCACAGCCCACCCATCCTAGACAATACCAACAGCCCCTCCCTCCCTCCCTCCCTCCCTCCCATACTAACCAGAACCACCTCTACGAGACGAAATACACCAGCACCTTAGCTAAGCCACCACACTTATACCCCCCTTTTTGTAACAGCACTGCACTCGCAAATGACCAGACCAACATGTGGGCATTGATAATACCACTACCGCACCTGCGCGGTGTGATATACCACGAAATTTCCCGGACCAAGGTGTTACATAGCCTGATGTCAGCTGCGGAGACTAAGCGGAAATACTGGGGTGATTCCCGTGCGCTGCTCGGGGCGCTGTAGCCCCCGGCGGCGCTTTTTTCGCAGTGGGGTGGGAGGTGCCCAGTGGGACTAGTAATAACAATAACAACAATAAATCTTCGTATCAAAATCGTGCATCACCATCCAGAGAAGCACAGCTTTGGCCGATCTGGCGACTTGAGTATGGTGCCGTACGTTGACTTTGTAGTTAGCTGCCATAGTAGGGGAAACGATACGTTGATGGGGGGGGTCTCATGTTAGGCGGAGGTTTTGTCTAGTACTCGTACAGTACGCAACAGCTAATATATCGGACGGGAAGGCAGGTCAGGCCTGGAAGCGAATCACTTTGTATGCGAATTCTGTTTCCAATATTTTTTGCCCCCAGAATTTAGTATATGGGAGTTCGTACTGCTCCCCCGCTTCGTAAGGTTTGGGTTGTATAAGGCAATCTTGCTGCTTCTTTATTCCGCAAGCACGTGAAGTCACCCGTTGCTTGATCGCGGGTTCGCCAATGATCGAGTGTGGTTTTGAGTCTGGATTCGTGGTCGCGGGGTGGCCCTGAGTGACGGTTTAGCCAGGGATTATCAACACCAAGACGCTAGTTTGGCGAATACCAGGGGGTCGATTGGGTTAGTCGTTCATCCTCATGGGTAGGAAATATAATCACACACGGTACCTTCTTTAGCTAAGCCTATAGGACTCAATAGCTCTCCGTTTACAACACTTTTAGGCAGCGAGGAAATGGAACTGTGTCGAACCTCCAGTCATAAGGTCAGCCATTTCGGCATATCTCATGTCCCTCGGATCACTCTTGTACCATATTATATAAAGTAGGCTCTATTATTAAAACCACTAATATCATCTTCCTTTGATTCCTTTTAATCACCTTGGGTATGTGATACCACCTTATCGATATCCCCCTACCTTTATGCTGGAAATTATGAACACGTAGAGGGAGCTTTATGCAGAGCAGCCCGGCGTGCGAATTCTTTCAAATTTTAATTTTTTAAAAAAACAACCCCTTCTCACCTCCCCCGTTTCTCCGCTCTCCTCCTTCTTGGTATTTTCTAGATCGGGAGGGGCTCCCCTTCACTAGTCAAATATTTTTCTATGATACTATTATTCTTTTTACATCTCTTGTCCTCCCCGCTACATTATAAAACAGATCTGGCTCCGGGAATTCTATACACATAACCTCCCGTTCTCCTTTCGAGTTGGCGGCGTTCGGCCTTGGAAATTTCCCCCGGACGGTGGTAACATACTATGTGACCCAATGGTGTTTATTTGACCTATAGATAGGGTTAAAAGGATATGTACTGTGCCTATTCTGAAATTTGTCATTCCCGTCGCCGCCGGAGCGGTGTAGGATCCTGTACTGAACTTTCAATCACGTTCTGTCTTTCTTCGTTGAAGGTGTAGTGACTTGGGAGCACTCTTTTTTCAGCAACAGATTTAGCAAAAGGGTGATATCTTGTGATGGGAGAACATCTCTTGTGCGAACTCCCTTGATAATACGGGTTTTATAGTGCGTGGATATTGGGTGGGAGGGGGGGGGGCTTTTGCTCTGATCAGATTTAAGTCTCTTTTAGATTGTAGAAGAAGAAATTGGTCGTTCTTGAGAAAATCACGGGTGGGAATGCAGTTGGAAAGGGGATTGACCGAGTAATTGCTGAACAGTTCTCCCCAAGGTTAGAGAATTAAATTAGGTGAAGATCAGAGCTCGGGTTTCTCTCTCTCCTCTCTCTCTCTCTCTCTCTCTCTCCCTCCCTCCCTCTCTCTCCCTATCTTCCTTCTTCCCACCCTTTCCTCTTCCCAACCCTCGTCCCCCACCTATCCTCTCTCTCCCTGGATATCGCTTTTAAACTAGCTGCGCCCCAGATATAAATTACTAACAGCAGGGCAGACTATTCAGAGCCCTGGACATTTGCGATCTTCCGAAGACAATACCACCACAACAAGGAAGGCTAGGCGGTGGAGTTAGTCAATGGAGACACACTCTTCAAATAACTATAGCACACTGGGCCATAGGGCTTAGACCATATACTGCCCCCGGACATCTATTACTCACGGTTCATAAATTGTTAACCTTTTCATCCTCAAATATACAAGACCACTAAAGGAAAGAAAAAACTATATAGCGAAGGTCAAAACACCCATCAGCCAGTGCCAACATCCATTCAGGAAGCATAGGATGCACCACTGTATGTGTCAGAAATGGCCGCATAGCACTCAGCTCCATAAACTTCCCTCATAAACCCCACCCACAGAGCTAAACCCGATCATAGCCGATCACTCACCTCATGCTCACACTCGAGCCCGGCCAACCAGCCGGTGGGCCGGCCTTCCGTAAGTATGATAGAAATAGAAAAAGAGAAATTTGAACAATAATAAACCTTCCCACGACCCACGAAACCTACATAACTCCTGTCCCGAAAATACTTAGTACGCCGTAGGATGTGCTTGCCCTTCCTCCCTTAACTCCGCACATGTATTTATGCACCACCATCATCCAGAACCTTTGGTCCGATCCGACGAAACTCAAGCCAAACCAAACCTAACCTGAATTAACCACATCAAAACACCAGTTAATTTAACCCCGTATATATGGCCACGGATATGGTACCTTGCAGTCAGCACTCCCCCCACCTGCTACCCCCGTTTTGCTAAATGCAAGGGGACTTGACGGCTATCGAGTGGTAGCGATAATCCTGGCTCACATGTGTTTGTATGTATGAATTGGGCTATGCAGGCATCCGATGCATAAGTGTGATGCGTGACATACACATGCGTCAAGGTACACAGATCAATATGTCTCGGCATGGTATTTTACCTTGCCCTATCCTGCCCTTCAGTAAGGTGAGATGAGTTGAATATGTACTTTCCGCCTCGATTAGTTAAGTTATGTAGACAAGGAAGAAAGAAAGAAGTCAACTTATAAGGAGAAGGGACGAAGAATTTTAGAAAGCAGCGCCGTATCAAACCAATTCGACAACGAATCGAGGAATACAAAAATTCAAATGCGATAGTGTGACCAAAGGGGCATGCAAACAAGCGAAAACACAAGCAAACATACACAAACCCAATTATGAAAAGGGGAGGATATGAGCCGAAGCTGGCGAAAAACGGACCTGTTTACACAGTTCAGAGGATCAAAGGAATAAGAACAATAGAAATAGAGACTAATAAAAGGACCAATAAAACTAGCCTATGTGCGGGCAATCGAGAGCAGAAATAAAGAGAAATAACTATTTATAATGCAGTGTGAATGGGGCCGTTTTTCTCCCCGTTGCTCTCCCCTTCTATCCCGGGGATAAAACGCTGAACAACGTGAAACAAAAACAAATCCGAGCACCAATCCCTTTCCGCCTCCCCGTTTCGGCCCTCCGAAAAGAAAGGAAGGGCAAAGGAGAGAACAAAGGCGAAAAAAAAGAAGAAAAAACACGACCGCCCGAAGAAAATAGCATGCAGCAAAACCAAATTCAATCGTCCCTATTCTCCCACTTTCATCAATCGTAAACTCATGCCCACGGCTTCCGCAGCACCCCGTGACTGCCAGTCTATGTTGAGACCTCACCAAGATCTTCAATCATGTCCCAATCAGGTCCAATATCGTCCCTCTGATGACCACCTCCGTGACTCCCTTCCTCGCCTCTTTCAACCCACCCTTCACCGTTGGTCTCTCGCCATATGCTCTGAATGTACTTTTGTAGCGTCCTTAGGCCCCGTAAATACCCTCTATCAACACCATCCCGATCCTTAGGCGGACACGTTGTAACTTTAGGCAACGGATCTTCGGCAGTAACACAATTGGCAAAGTCCACGATCTTGAGGTCGATGTTCCTGTCGTGGTCCATGCCATCGTATATCATAAGCAAACTGCTAGCATAGAATCGATAACCAGGAAGTCTCCTTATCATGGCTTCCAGCGCTCTGAGCTTCTCCAGTATAGTAGGGATGTGGCGCAAAATGGAACTATTAGTTTGGCCATCGTAAAGGAAACGGGTAAGTGCGGCCTGGAATTCGCGCCCGGCCTTGAGATCTCTACCGAAATACTTGTCTTGGAAGAGATAGGTCTGCTCCTTCACGTTCCACACTTGCATTCCACAAAGCCGTACACCTAAATCACGAGAGGTGGTAAGGGCACATTTATTGGCTTGCGATTGTTTTTTTTTTTCAGAGGCCTCAACGCCATACTGTCGGGTTCCCATCTTGAGGTCAAGGACACAAGGCCTCTTCATGCCTGCCGTTAGATCTTCGAGGAGAAGGAAATGCTCCACACGCTCGATAGGCTGCTGCTGTAGTACTTCTTGCGGTATAGGGATATCTGGGGTTTCGCTGATAGCGACAGGGTCCGGGGACTCTGTAGTCGGGGGGACAGGGGGAGGCGATGGAATAGAATGGGGTTGCTGTGTCCGTGAGGTGTTTTCTGGGGCAGCAAAGCGGACCGATGATGATGGTGGTGGTGGTGGTGTAGCTCTTCGGCTCAAACATCTGGTTGCCCAAGTCTTCTTCCCGAAAGGCGCGCTCTCATCCTCGTCCATCTTAAATACTTCGTCTTCCCGATCACCTCCATAACCTTCATCCTCAGTAGCATTACCACAAACGGGTGGGCTCAACGATCCTCGCTTGTCTGACCTTTTGCATACGTTGCTACTCGATCGCCTTCTCGGGAAACCAGCCCTCCGCTTTTCAGGTGTTGTCGGTGATCCGCCCAAACAAGATCCAACATTGCCATTGATGTCGTTGTTCTTTGAAAGTGTCCTCAAATCCGTACTGGAGGCACGTCTCCTCTCTCCTTCATTACGAATGGATGTGATTTTACGATCCTCGGGAGAGGCTCGATGTCGATGGGGCGTTCCGAGATCCGTGCTACTCCTCCTGAAACTGGATCTGCCGTCCGTGCTCAGAGATGCGTGATGGTGCCGGTGACCATGGGAGTGATTGCAATTGTAATGGCATGGCCTTGAATGTGAACGAGTGTGGTGGTGACCGCGGGGAATAGGTGGGGATCCAAAAACCTCCCTCAATACTTGTTCCTGTAATTTGCGGTTCACCGAAGTGGCACCAGCACCCCAGATGGACTTTCTTGGGTGGGTTTCGCCCTGACTGCTATCACCGCCATTATCGGCAGCGTTTGCCTCTGGCGTATCCGGCACCGCCCCCGCGCTTTTCGGCCCCCCGCTCTGAGCTGACTCTGGCGACTGCCCCCCTTTGTCACTACCAGAATACGTTGGGTTCGAAGAGTGGGATGGGGCGCTAGCCGAAAAGCGAAAAAGGTTTTCAGGAATAATGTGTCTGTTGTTCTCGAAGACCACCTGGGGGAGAGGAAAGGGCGCGCCCCCAGAGGTCGCCTCCGAGTTATATACAACATTCGGGGCCTTCGTAAACTCTGCTTCAATCGGTCGAGAGTCTGCATCACTTTTGCCATTCTTAGCAGAGGTCTCATTTTCCGTCGCCAATCCGTTCACCTCACGCGAGCTTGGTGCAGCCTCCTTTTTGATGGTCCTCTTCTTCTTTAGCGCCTTTCTGAAGGTAACGTTAAGAACCCCAATGTACCTTGATGTCGCGAAATACATGTCAGCCCCACAACGTCTCGCAAGAAAAAAAAGCCAACAATCGAAGATTGGAACACAACTACAAGTCATTATCAAAGGCTTAGAAAAACACAGGCTTACTTTGGTAGAAATCCTAAAAGTTGTGGATGCCTCTTCTCAACAGCCTCATAAAATTCATTTTCTCTATTACTCAAGCTTTTACAAACAGCTCTGCGGGAGAATCTGAACAACGCCGTATGGCCTCCAACTTGATGATTGTACGGTTTTAGTTCCACAGCTCCCAAAGGAACCTGAGGCACGATCTTCGACTGGGCACTAGAAGAATGTTGCTTTCGGTTGTCGAGCGCTTGATCGTATTTGATATGGGGGCGCGGTGCAATGGGCGTAGCAGTTGGGGTGATATCCTCAGTTTCAGATAAAGCAGTTCGATAGCCGCTCCCACTACGATCATTTTCGCCATTTGAAAGCTCATCGTAGCTATCGGAAAAGTCAGAAAACCCTGACGCAGCCGACGAATAGCCTTCAGTGTTGGAGTGATAGCCTTTATAATCATCATCCGCGATCACGGATAGTCGGCGGCCTTGGTAACGGTATTCGTCATCCCCAGATTGGATAGATAAATCGAATTCTGGACTTTCTTCACAGTCCTTATAACGTATATCATCATCTTTCTGTTTACCAGTCTCGATCAACGGCCTCTGTGAGACCGGGTTACTGTATTGGCCCTTCACTGGACTTGTCTTATGACCAAGTGAAGAGCCTGTGGCACGAGACGGAGCTGGATGCGGGATGTATAGGGCAGAGGAGATTTCATCCTTATCAGATTCTTCCTCTTCATCGTCATCGTCCTCCGGGCGGTCTGGCCTTTCAATCGGTTCAAAGTCGTTAGGTATTTCTATGGATAGATCTCGACATCCGGGAAAGGGGGATTCGCTGCGACCCTCAGGAACCACTGTTGCAATCGAGGAAGGGGATGAGTTTCTAGAGCCCACGTGGACACTTGATGAATCACTGTTGGCAGGGGAGATACCCTTGAGGGCCGAGTCTAATCTAGAATCAATCGTCGACTGAATCCCAGAAGGCTCGTTCCCATCAACTGCTCCGCAAACAGGATTAGAATGAGAGGCCGGTGTGGATGTTTTATCAGAAACTTTAGAAGAAAGCTCATCACTTGATGATTGAGAATATGCATCTTTCGTACTTTTAACTGAAAGAACATTAGAAGAAAGGCCTAGAGGGGGGGCATTATTTTCCTTCATTGTCTTGCTTAACTGTGTGACAGAAACCGTTCTTCCATTACCTTTTAATCTTGCTTTCTTCTCCTTCTCCTTTGCACGCTGTTTCTCTTGTCGTTCCCTCTCTTTCTCTTTCTCTTTTTCCTCTCGCCTTAACTTCTCTCTTCCACGTTCTTCAATAGCCTGTTCATTCTCCCGGAACAACCCAAGTCTTTGTGTTGCCTTCCTGCTACGAGAATTACTCTCACTAGCCATAACAGCAGCAATGGATCTCCCAGCATCGTCCTCATCTTCCCGAATGGGGCTGCTCTGTATCGGAAAACTTGCCTCTCTATCATCACTTCTCGCATCCCATCGTGCTACAGAAGTGCCCAGTCTTTCATTGAAATCAATAGGACTATCAAGGCCAAGTTGGGCCCCGAGAACAGCATCAGAGCCACCCCCACCGTTGGCCTTCGAAAAGGAAGTTCGGGTCGAAGGCGTAGAGGGGCGTTCAGTCGGACTGTCGGCTGGGCTTATGTAAGGTGGAAGGGTTATGTGAGAGCTCTTTTCCTTCTGATGAGAGGAAAATATATAACCATTTTCATGCGATTCAGCAACTCCAGTATCCGGATGTATGCCTCCGCCGAGCGTAAATTTAGCCTCTAAAGGGAAGGATGTAGATTGAGGCCTCCAATAGCGGAACGGAGGACGAGATAAATCGGCTTCGTCATAGGAATTTCCGTAAATTGGTTCGCTGGGGTCGATTCCTATGTTCTTGGTAAAAAGAGAGGGTGATGACGCAGATGAAGAAAGGGTAGTTGACGGTAAAGTAGAAGTTTGTGAGGTAGAAAGGGTATCGTCAGAATTTGAGGATGTATCAAAATGATTGCTGATTGTTTTATGCTCTTCACCACTATCAGCAGTAAATGATGAGGAAGTAAGAATTGGAAAACTGCTGCTAGAAGGGACAGGACCTGAAGGGGCCAAAGGAGAGTCCTTTAGAGGTATGGGATCATGGAACGGGACTGGCATGAGGAGTCATTGAAGCCTGCTGGAAGCCAGGTAAACTTGGGGGAAAAAGTGTAGAGAGATGACGTTATCGCGAACCGTGATATGATCGGTGGAGAGGAGATAAGCAGAGGGAGATTTTTGCTCGCGCCCGAAATTGGGGATAAGGTGTTGTTTCTAAGATAACTCCGGCGCAAGTAGGGGCTCTTGTAGAGAGGAAGGAATGGGGGGGGAGAGGGCGATCTTGTGATCCCCTTGCTTGTGAAGGATGCGTAGGAGAATGGCAGCTATGTAATAGAGGAAGAGATGTGTCGGAGGCGAACAGAAGTGAGCAACGAGAGTTGAGCCAAGCTAATGGACAAAGCAACGCAACAGAGCGGGCACCGGGCTGAAGAGAGGAACCCAGCCAAGCTCAAGGGCCAGAGGGCAAAGTCACAGATACAAAAAAAGGGTAAAAAAGGAGAGAAATCTACTGCAAGCGGGAAAGGGGGCCAGAAGAGAATTAAAGAGAAGTGTACCAGCACAGGTACTTGGATCATACTTGCAGAGCAGGAGGGAAGGCTCCAGTCCCAAAACAAGGAGAGCCCAAGACACTGAACACTATAGTTGCTGCTCCCCTTTACCCTGACCCAAAACGAAGAAAGCCCCACGGGTGCTGCAATGCGGCCACTCACTCGTAGGCGTCTCCTCAATACCGACAAACGGCGGAAATTGCATTCACATCCACATTCACACTCACAAACAATAGTAGTAACCCCCTCATCACCTAAGGCCTCCGCGGTGTTGTGTCCATACGGGCAGCGTCCCCAGTCTCGACGGCCCCATACAAAGCTGGACTATGGAGCAAGTTATCATCGACGGATCAGGCTGTCTATCCCCAACGTGTTTATGCATATTACAGCTCTTTTCCGTCACGAACATATTCCATTGGCCCTCGTCTCCCCGATCGAGGCACAGTGCATGGAGCCGACTCTTGGCCAAGGTGGCCAAGGACCTCCCGGTACGGTAGTTTCTGAGTTCCCCAAAAATCCCAATCGAGTGTTGAGAAGATGTCTGCTTGAGGATGTTAATAACACAAATTTGCCCCAGGTAAATCCAACCGGTATCTAGATGGATGGTAGCTATTTGGGTGCCATATAACACCACCATCGTGCGCCTGGTTTATGGGGAAGAAAAGTGTGAAAAATCAAAATGAAAAGGAAGAAAAAGAAAAAATAAATCAAAATCCACAAAGTGTTGGAGCCCAAGCCATTGGGTCTCCTCCTCAAGGCGTTTGGCCAATCAATCTTGAGTTATGGGCAGCATGACGAGTCGATTGGAGTCTGTCTTCGGTTTCTCTACATGAATGAACAGTACAGACGGATCGATCTCACGATTCCAATGACCGAAATTGTCTTCCCCCGTTTAACTTAAGGTCTAAACATGCAGTCGCTTCAGCCACTGCCGGAGGTGCCTGGAAGAAAAGGCTGCGGGATTTATCTTTTTTCCCCTCCATGGGCTCCTTTCCGACAGCAAACTTTTTGTCTCACATTATCTTATTCACTTGCGGCGCTACTCCGTAGTCTACAAGTGCGATGTCTCTCCAATTCGACGGTCGAACCCCACCACAAGGATCCGCCGAGCGCTCCACAGAATTGTAAGAAAAACAAAAAATAGAGGCTCGTGTTATGTTGGTGATTTCCCCTCCCTTCAAATCCTCCTGCTTGGGTCATCAGATTGTTTCACCATCGGCTGACTCCCCAAGAAACCGTTGAGCCTCCTGCCGTTAACCCCGCAATTTCAAGTCATCACCTGGTTTAAGCGGAAGCCACAGCTTTCGGGTGCTGTGTGGTCGTGTCATTACCAAACTGCACCGTTTTGGACAAGCGGAAATATTTTCCTCGTCGCTCAGCATCCCGGCAGTTCGATGGCCTCCTGTATCCATGCTTGAATAGTATCGTGGTACCAGTGTTCAGCTGCTATGGTAGCAGTAGTGCCCTGGGATCCGTCGTATCCAGGCTTATCGACACGGCGTTGGCAGCTGGCATCTCTATCTCCATGTGTCTCAAAATCATCCAATTTTAGGTGAAATTTAACTTTTAGCCCGTCCCCTCCTCTCCCATAAGCTTAACCACTCGAGTGATCATCACCGAATTGAGAGCGGCCAATTCTAATTATGCGGTTGTCGATGGGACAGTCCCTAATGGTATATGCACTATAGTACCGACCACTTCCCCCATGGACGAGATCTCATCGAGGACGGACCTCCTTTGGCCAACAACCAGCAGCAATTCTTGTTCGATGACTACAGCAATATATATCCTGTTGCAGATTATAACATGTGGGCTCTCTCCGCTCGGATTGTGGAGGGGGAAAAAATAACAAAACAAAAAACGAAGGTCTTCTGGCTACCTCCTGGGCGGGTTCATGGCTGCGGCAGTTGATTTCTGTTTTGTTATCCAGCTGGAGGACGCCAGATGGGCACTATTAGGGTAATTCGAGATTTGAACACCTCCCCCCAGCTTCCCATTCCGCCACCTATTTCCGGCAGACATACCGGTGTTCGAATGATAATACAGCGGTGACTGAGTTTTGAGGGGATCGATCAGCTCTATTGTGCACTCCGGGCACTGAGGGCACATACTGTGCTGTACAGTACCATGCTATACCGCACTATACAGTACGAGCACCAAATGGCCACTTACGGTAAGCACTTGCAAACACAGATGCACATTGCATGCATCACCATACTTGGGGAGTGTTAATGCTGGAGCTGACGCGTACAGTTGGCGATCCTATCTCTGATTTCCACAGTATTAGAATGGGTCAGCTCTCTCTTATTGACTTTTACGGCTCTCGACACAGACTGAGCCTGCCTCATAATTCTTCCCGGAACCGATCCGCTGGGAACCAAATTTCTGCAACATTTCACTCATTGCGAGTCGCTTAGCCAGAATTTTGAATCCTTGGGCGGGTCCGTATCCTAAATCACATGCATCCAGGGTGAAGTTTTGTACCTAATACTGACGTTATCTTCAGAGGCTCCTTCCTCCGCGATACCGGTAGACCGAATTGCAACGGCGTCGGCATTCTCCTGATAAGAATACCGTAGCACGATAGGGGGGACAACAAGCAGGAGGGGTGCATCGAACAGCCCTAGCAAAATTTGATATTTGCCACTAGATTTTTGGCGTATCGTCCACCGTCCCCCTACCGCGCTATATTTCCCAGTGCGGTGGCCAGTGATGCCTTGTCCGCTTGTAACCGGAACTTCGTGAAACATAAAAACCACTATAGAACTCCGGGACGGGTTGTTTTCATAATATTATTATAAACATCCAAGGAATGAATTCGTTCGAAAATACAACTAGGGAGTGCAGCCACACTCTGCTATCCTAGATCTCGATAATCCGGATATTCGCTATCCCGTATGAATTTCTGTGAGTTCCGAATTCCTTACACCAACACCTAACCAATTGCCCCGGGCCACCCGCTACACCAGACAGATTCTTTGGGTTTCAGCCGTCCGGAGTGGCGGGGTGCGAATATTCTCGGGGTTTTACTCAGATGCCTCGGTATGGTGCCCGAACACTTGCCTTCAATTTGCGGGGATAACCTAATCTTTCGGCAAGACCCCTCTAGCCGGGCAAGGTTAAAATCAGGTGTTCTTATATCCTTGACCATTCATCCGGCTACATCTCCCCTAAGGGATTGAAGAATTGAGTTTGGCTGACTATGGATATGTATTTATATCACCCATAACTCAGTGGCCTTCTCTATCGAATAATGCACCTATGAATTAGGACAGGATGGGACCGAGTAGACGCGAATCTTGCGCTATCTAGATGCCGGCTTCTTGGAGGACTTGGATAAATGAAGAGCATCCCCATTCGACATATCAATCTGTGGAGTAAATACTCCCCAGCTTTTACCAGCCACCCCTGCTCAAGCAATGTAATTATTGAGAATTCAGGGTTTGAAGTGGAGAATTACGTGGATTAGCAACCTTCTTCTGCCGTGCAGGGGCACGAGAATTGGTTTGCCGAAGGGCCTTTGGGATCCCGTGGTGATTCGAAAATTTCAACCTGTGGTGGTGGTGGTGTTATGTTACATGCATTTGCAGAATGCAATACCATACGGCACCGTATCTCAAATCACTCTATAGCCAATACAAAGATTTCTTCCGACGCCTTTCGTGGCCACGCCTTCACAGCAGCACCATTGAGGGTGGCCCTGTATCATGTACCGTATTCTATTAAAGGATCAACATAAAATATGACCCAAAGCTTCCCCCGTAATCAGAACATGCAAGATTGTTCATTGCAAAAATAAAAATATAGAAAATGATACTCGTGCATGACCGGGAAAATGGTGTTTCGGGCAACGGGATCTCAGAGTTGCCCAAACAAGGAGCAAACGGAGGTCTTGGGGCCGTCTAGTGCATGATACGATATCCAGCGACTGAAGATCAGGGCTGGAGCACGTGGCAACAACGACTGGCCAGAGATAGCCGATGGATTTTCTTTGGCAACATGTCTGAGATGTACGGGTAGTTGTACTCGAGTAATATGGATGATTGAAATCCCTGTCTATCGTCACTGGTGCTCAGCAGCACAGTGAGCCGGGAGCATTGGAAGTTAAAGAATGGACATAATTTACCCGCCAGGGAGCCTTATGTTCAACAGCACTATTGAGCCTACGTTTTCGGAACTCCATACACAATATCAGAGTTTTGCGTTGATCTTTTGGTTTGTGAGGGGTTGAACGGCTGAGCCGGTGATTTCGGGGAAGTAGTGTTGGTAATGAGCAGCCCATGGAATATCAGCTCCAAATCTAGTTCCTCCGAGCCTCCGGCTGTGGAGGGTGCTCCTCACATATAGTGTCGTTTCATACTCTCTTGTAACATATTATGATGCCTTACAGTAAACCCCAACAAATCATAGAATCGGGATTAAGATATCAAGTCCTAAGCAGGCATCGGCCACCGGGACCACTCGTTCATCTCGCCAACACCAGTGATATTGAGCTTAAACACCAGGTGGGCGCTTCTAAATGAAACGGTGGAAGCTGAGCAGCAGTTTGGAAATCTTGCCAACAGAGTACCCACGAAGCACCCATAAAATTCTGCAATACAATTGCTGGAAGTTGCCCCCCAAGGCCACATTACCATGGCGATGACCGAACTAAACTGCCTAGGCAACCCAAGAGCGCACACGGAGAACCTAGAAAGAGCCCGCTGCATCACAAGCAACAGAACCCCCCGTGCAGATCGTCGAGCTGTAGTTTGACCGTTTTCATTTCCGGAACAAGGAGGAGTTTTGCTATTTTTGGCTTGAGTTGTCCGCCCAGAGTGAGCATGGATTATTTATGACCAATAATGACTTCCCTATCTGAATACTCTACGAGTACTTAAGAACGCACGCTGGTATGATACTTAATCCCGATTTTATTATCCCAGCCGTGACAAGTCAACCCTCGTAACGAACAAGCCTCGATCCCTAAGGGACAAACGGGAGCTCAATTGGCCTAGGCTGTGACACTACAAAAGGTCTCGTGGCAGGATCTGGCAGATCTAGGGGTCTTCTTTCGGGTTTGTGAAGTTCTGGGCAGAACCTATGACGGAATTGAGGTCATGCTTGCTGTCACTGTTTTGAATTTTCCTGCGGGAAGGCATTCTCCAGTCTCTAAAGCATCGGTGTTTTGAGCGTTTGATATAAATGCTCATCGAACACCCCAGAGGGGGCCCGGCCGGGCTCCGGAAGCAAGCAAGGGATTTGGAGCCAGCTCACGCTATCATGCTTTAAAAAAAAACAGGGCAGGTATGCTGGTGGGCCTTAAAGGGAGAGCAGATTCTCTGGTAACTTTATATTCTCAAACAAGCTATACCGATTTTGTGTAGTTTGATTTTGTGTAGTTTGATTTTGTGTACAGATGACATGGCCTTTTTTTACTTGTACCTTCCGCGCGTAATATTGTGCTTCCCTTTTTGCTCTTGGACGGTCCCTTTGTTCATGACATGGAGCTTGTCCGGCTTCAAACGCCCTTTGAGGAGCCCCTACACGTAGTACATAGTGGAATGAGTGGCACTAGCTCTTAACTTCTCTCTTTCAAAGGATGTTTTATGATTCTGGTGATGGTGTGCGGGGCAGGAGTCATTTAAATTACCTATTCGTTACAAGACATCAAGAGATTAGATAAAGAAATGCCAGACAGAGTAAATCGAAGCGAGTCAAAACGTAATTCTAGGCCTCCCATACAGGTAGAATTATTGGAGAGTGTTCACAAAAAAAGCAACACTTGCAGAGTTATTCTTTACTCTTTGTCTCAGATTACCCCCGTAGCAGCTGTGCGAGTGATTGCGGGTGGATCGTTGATTGATTCGGTAGGTATCTATATGACATCACGTGAGCCCTCGACGCGTAAATTGAGATCAGATAAGCTACGTCTTCCCACCACGCGGCGGGTTTGTCCGTTCCTATACTTTTCGCGTCTCCCACCACAACCACTTACACCCCCGCCTCGTATCCCCTCTGCTGACCTAACCACATTTAAACAAAGGGGATAAACCCACAATCATGCCTCAAGAACCATACCCACCTCTCCCCAAGAACCCAATTCTTGTCCCCTCACCTTCAGATATTATACTTGCCGGTGACTCCTCGGATGAAGAATCGCCTGCCGCCCAACAAGTCAAGAATCAGCGGATCTTGGGGCATGCCCAGAATTACCTTAGCGGCCAACAGCTATACATTCACTCAGCACGACTACGAGGTCCGGTGATCAACAATCCGTGGGGGAAGGGGGCTAAGCAAACAAAGAGAAAACCTATGGCCCAGATGGAGGAAAAACACAAGTCAAAGAAGCGGAAGGCTCTATGCGAGGATGATGAGAGGGAAATTCTCAGAGCCCCTACACAAAAACCGGAATGGGCTGTATGGGGAACTGGGGAGAGGAGAGGTAATAGGAGGGCTATTCTGGAATCCTCACCCGAAACCGAGGGGCTCTTGCGCTCAGCCTGTTTGAGTCTTGGTGAATCAATCGCCCCTCGGCCAGCTGCGAGCTGTGATGGAATACAGGAGAAAGAGATGCAGACGGCCGTGGTGTTTTCCAATGATATTACCCCTATAGTTACGCCAGCCAACCGAAAGGAAAAGCACAAACAAAAACTTCCGACTCCTCCAGTGCTTTCTCCAGGCTCCTTCTACAAGAAATTAGGAACCAAGCCTACACCTAGAGCAACTCCAAATCCCGTACTTAAACCCACACCGAACGGTAAAGCTAAGCCCACCAAACAGGCATCCCGGTCAGTTTCCCGCTCCCCGGTGTGTGGTAGCCGAGGGGGGGCTTCCGTTCAGAGCACACCATCAGCTGCAGTGCCCCGAACGAAAAGCAAGCCCTGCGAGCCGGATGAGAGTGTACACGATGTCGCGCCCGAAGCTAACAGGGCAATACCATCACTGGCTCCTGCGGATGCGAAAAAGCGGATCCGAATCAATTCCACTACAATGCCTCCATTTGCGAACCAATCAACGGGCACTGCGGTGGAAGCTAAAAAGACTCCGAGGAGGAGACGGAAAAGGGCTCGCAATAGTGGTGTGAACAAATATCCCGGGGATTACCTCTCGGAACCTATAGCACGAGGTCAGACGAAAGAGCTTTCTATCATTGAAACCGAAAAGCAGGCAGTTGGGGAGCATGTGGGCTCTAGAATAGACAGGAATGTCATTGAGAATAGGCGATCTGATACGAGTGGCAATGGCACTAGGTCGGAAACCCTGGACAAAAACGCCGAGGCTGTAACATTAGATACCCCACCTGTTGAAAAGTTTAACTCTCACACGTATGTATACTCTGTTGATGTTCTCCTGCACCTACCTCAAGTATTTACTTTAATGGATTGCAGGTCTGAACCGCTATCTTCAGCAGAATCTATTTCTTTACAGCCTGCTCAGAGGGCAACACTCCTTATATCGCCGTCTCCAGTCATGATAGCCTCAGGAGAGAGGCTTGGGGAGGATAGTCACTCAAAAGTGGCTCCTGTTGCAAAACCACTCGCCGGGAAGACGGCCTCCCCTAACCGCGTGCCCTCAACCGACCCCACAGGGGGCCGGCAGATAGATCCAAAGCCAGCAGAGAAACCCCCGGAATGGGACATTACTGCGGTGCCCTTGACAATAGCCAATGAGCCCCCACAATCTCATGGACGAAGCTACCTCTTGGCGCCTGAAGCGCAGAGGAATGAGGCGGAGAGAGCGGATGAAGCAGACCTGGAGCTATACCAGAGCACTCAGGCGCAATTAATAGCCGCGAAAAAAGGATTTTTTGACGCCCTCAATGATTCCCCATTCTTTCTACAGTCGAAATTGAGCACTACGGTTGAGGAGACGCCGAGCGTGTTGCGGTCTGACTCGTTCTTCAATCTCGACGCCAGCAAAACGCCGACGCTGAGTTTTGGTGGGGGCTGGGGAAACCGTGGAAAAATCCCTGGCACCGATTCAACGCCATTCAAAACGCCTATGCCACGAAGCAGCTGGAGGCCATCCAATGATATCCAGGTCCCAGGGACTAGCCCACCACCACCGGCGAGCACAGAGTTTGCGCAGACGATCAACACTCTCAAACCATCGACCCCGGAAGGAACTACGTTCACTCCATTTGCAGCATTCGCCACACCAAACGGTACACCTGAGCCAACTCAGAAAGATATCAGCCCACTAACGTTCTCCCCTCTCCGAGATGTGACCCAACACCCACCAGGTCAAGAATCGAACACGAAGCCCTATGTGAAGTTTGTGGGATTTGGCTTGCTGGATGAAGACGAAACTGCTACAAGTCTTGATCTTGGGCCGAATATTTCCCCCAAACCTGGCCAAAAGGCCTCCGACGAGAGAGAAGATTTAGTAAAAGAAGTCATGGGGTTTATGGGTCAGCAAGTCTGGGATATTGATGAGGAACTGAAGAAGATGGCTGGAGGGAATCGGAACACTAAAAACACAGACACTAGAAAGAAGAGAAGAGGCCTTAGAAGATAGTCGTATTCGGGGAGGTTTCTATTGTTTCCTTATCCCCCCCCCCTCCGTGTCATTCCTTTGCATATGGGTATTCTTGTGAATAGTATATAGGACAATTACAGGCGCTATTGGTGGGATGTTTATGGGTCTTGTATTCCATTGACTGTGGCGTGGCGTGGTTAAGAGTGTGGTGGGTGTGGGGGGGGAGGGGTGATATATTAGCAGTTTTGCATTGGTGCGACTTTATGGTTTGATAACTGGATTCTAATGTATCATATTGGGTGGCGTTTAGTGCGCGATTAGGAATTGACCGGGAGGTCTTCACTGAATATTACTATGACCTGGGCAATGCCTGACTTTTAATTGATGAGAATGCGGTGCATCGTGAGGGTGTTGTAGCACTGCAAGTTCTTTTCCTCACATCCTTGCGTCGCCCGCTTGTGCCCTCGGGCTACAGGTTATGGAGTATAGTGCTAGTACATAGCACAAGGCCTTCCCCCCAGAAGACAGACCAGCTGTCGCGTCATAGGCTGCAATTGCGGTTTGGGTGCAGTACAGGCACCCCTAACACAAGTAGGCAAAAGGTTACGATGGCTCCAGATTCCTCATATTCCGGGTGGCCGCTACTCAAAAAAAAAAAAAAAAAAAAACGCCAGAACAGTACCCTCCTCCTGGGCTGGTGTTGCCATATTATTTATTTATTTATTCCCTCCCTCCCTCCCCCTCCTTCCTATTGACCGTCTATCTAGTACCTCCTAAACCCCCGGTCGTAGATCACGTTATCGAAAAGAGACCGGTATACACATATGAGGCCGAGGGGGCTCGAGTGGTGATATGAAGTACATTTCTGGGTGCGTCGAGTGTTTAGTTGTCTGCGGGAGAGAGAGGGGGGGGTTTCTTGGTGATTTATATACCCATGTGTATGTGTATGCGTTTACTATACTATAGCATTTTGAACATCCTGACGAATGTACCTGATGCTCCAGTCCGGGGATTGAGAAGGTATCGTGACTCTAGTGCTGTCCTTGTATTTAAGCTCAGTGTGTCATCATCGAATGAGTGCGCTAGATAGAAGTCGATTGATGCCGACACCCCCACCTTAATCCATCCCAAGGCAGACGTGCTGGGGTGAAGAAGTAGGGGGGGGGTCCTTCTGGGGTATCTAGTGTAAGCCAATTCGGGAGCTGCATTTGCGGAGAATTCCTACCGCGGAATATGGTGAGTGATAGTGATCGGGAGGTCTAGGGGGGAAGTAATGGAATGGAATGGGAGGGGTGGAGATGGAGATGGTTTGTCCGCATGGGTGTCACTTGAGTTGTATGGAGCTCCGGCCTGCCTGCTGCAGTGTAAATAGTCTAACCTGGGTTGTGGCAGAAATTGAGTTGGTGGTGTCCAAGAGGGTTGTGTAGAGTTATCTGGGTTTGTGGGGGCGCACAGTACGTTTCTCATGCCTGTCGATGATATAAAGTTGCTTTGCTCGCTCATTTCGGCCGGTAAAGACTCCTTTCCCGACTTACTGGGCACTGGCGTGACCTGTATTCGATGTGTTCGCACTCCTTCATTAAATTTTGGTTCGATTGGGGCCTTTGAGGGCTACCTGGAGGCATTTGTGATTATTCCAACACGAGTGATCTGATATCTGTCAAGTGACAGGTGCTTTGAGAGCGTTGCGGAATTGTCAACTGCCCCCGAGGCTTGGCTATAGAATAAGTATAGCCCATGGTCCAGAATCAATGACCCCAAAATACCCAATCGGCTTCAATCAAAACCCGTAGCAAGACACCCCAAACCCACTGACCACGCCGTCTCGCCGATCGGTAAAGTAGCTACCCTATTCACAATGTGATTTATTTACATTCGCCTTATCTAGGATAAGACCGCTCACTTTCCCCACCGCCGGTTCTTGGAATCGCCTTCCACATATCCACTGCCCAGTTCCCCATTTCGCTCCTTCTCGATCTTGGCGTCGAATTCCTTCTGCGCTTCTTGCTTCGCAAGTTGTCTCTCCTCCTCGGATTTGGAGAACGTAAAGCTATCGGTTCCCGGCTCCCTGTTTCCACCCTGGTCGTACCTATTGATCGAGGCACGATTCGGCCACCCTCCTACTTTCGGCTCGTCGGGGCTCATAGTATTCATCCCACCTTCACCTCTGTCGGCCGGAGGGCGGGCGGCGGGGGGCTGACCCTTCCTGATTCGTTCCCAGGCAGACTCACTCGTATTGGAGTGTGTATTCGTCCACCCTCCCCCCCGGCTTTGGCCTGTGGCCCCTTCACCTCCCGTCGGTGAGGCGTTGTCGATACCAAATGGGTCATCCCCAGTATTCCCACCACTCCGCTTCCTAGCCTCAAGCTCGGCAACTTGCTCCGAAGGCCGTCCATGCTGGAATCGCTCCTTCTCACTAGCATCCAATCCACTCTCAGTCCCATCAGAAATCTCCACCCCACCCAAGCTCTGCTCATCGCCCTGCACCTTCGGAGTTTCCAAGTCCCTCATTCTCGCATTGACCCGGATTTCGTGAACGAGAGTTTCCTTCTTCTTGTCGGCCGCGGCAACTATACGACGAAGATTCGGATCCCCTCGTTTTTCGACTTTATTCTTCTGGAGTGCTTGGAAGCCGGCGCTTGTGATGCCGTACATCCGCCCGATCGTGCCCCAGACCGAAACCTTCAGTCCTCGGCTAAGCCACTTGGCGGCATTGTCTCTCTGTGCCCCCGGTTTTGTGAACACACTAACCATAGTAGTAGATATAACGCCGGGTTTGCGGTTCCGGAGGAGAAACGCAATTAATACCCCGGCGGAAATGCCCAAGGTGTCCCCGTAGGATTCGTATGAATAGAAGCGGCTGCTGTAGTAGGCTAGACCTTCACGCTCCGTAGGCGTCAATTTCAGTCCGAGGAGCGTGGCGGTCTGCTTGAGTGAGGTGCGGACAAAGAAGTCACAGTTCGCTTCGGAATAACCTAGGAGGCCGGAGAATGGGGCGAGGCCGGGCGGGGATGGGTAGTTTCCTGTTGAGGACTGGTCATAGGCGTCAGGGTCGCCGCCGCCAAAGGGGTCGGGCTCAGATACTGGCATGTCATTATCGGCCTTGTCGAGAGGCATTGTGTTCTTTGGGGAAATGGTGGGGGAAATGGTGGGGGGACCGGGCCGATGAGATTGGAATGAGATGCGGTCTGTACCCGGATGACGTACGAGCCCTCGTACCCTACTATTCGTAATTTAGGCCTGAACCTCTGGGCCGACGCCATCCGCTAGGAGCCGGGAGTTACCCTCCACGGGACCTATCTTAATGCCATCATACCCTCTCACTCGGTGCACATGTTAGCACCATCGGTATCATAGGTTGGGTATGCCAACGAGCGAAAGCATTCAACTTAACCGTACTACGCTATGATATGAACACTCTACGAACCTATGAGGCTTCAAAAGTAGGCCAAGCCCCCGCATATTTCGCAATGGTGAATTGAATTGATGGTAAATGTCTTGACGACTCCCATCCGAAATCACCAGCGAGCATTTAAGATAATCGCTTCCACTCTCAACACCTCGAGGGAACATCGCAGAACTCCAAAGCTGCAAGCGATTATCAACGGATGATACTAGCATACAAATTCTACTAGTGAAAGCCACGAGTCGAAATCTCGCGTATCGAAAAATCAGAACCCTTTCCTATGTGTGGAACACGGCCGTGTTTGAATTTCCGCCTTTGGGAGAGAATCGCGGGAAGGGCCAAAATTGTATCGTTTTTTGCGATGTTTATATGCTAAAGGGGACCTTGGCTTTTATCTATTTATTTCGGAATATACTCCGCTTACAACATAACTTTCGGGCTTCAAATTGTGTCTTGTCCAATACAGCTGGCTATCACATCCAACCAGCCAAGGGGGTCACGGTGTCGACGGCGTGCTACGCAGTACGTTCGATTGACCAATTGTATAGGGGGTGAGGCGGGCGTTAGAACCCTGCCTTATTCACGACAGGGACCCCAAGACGCCTCTGTTTAGGCCCGTATTGGACCCGTTTCTGGCATTGGGTAGGGACTTGGTCTGATGGTATCGCGGGTATGCGGGGTATTAATGAGTGCATTATGGATTTGATTATTTGGAGGTTTAAGTCGAAATAAAAGTTACTTTCCAGTAGTATCTATAGAGCACTAAGCTATAGCTAGCCAGATATCTAGATATACCTCATGCATTTCCTCTCGCGTGGTGTGCGGAGGCTCCTGGGTCCGCAAACACGGGAATCCATATTCTTGCGATATTGGGTCAATTGTAGCCACATCTCGCATTCGCTCGTTAAAAAGACACCTTTGCATAAGCCTCACTTTTAGGGGAGGATCTACGCCTCTCGGGAAGCCCTTTACTATGCCAATAACTGACCCTGAGAGACAGCGAACAGTCATATATTACTTGCCCAACAAAACCCCTTCTCTCATCATTTCCCGCTTTTTATTCAATTCTCAACACTTGTCCACCTAAGCCGAGCTACCTAATCACTCCTACCGCCTGCTAGCCCTAGTAGTCCTCTGACTTGGTAAGGGCTCAAAGTCATCGTCCTCATCCTCATCAATATCCTCATCATCGCTGGGAGGGTGTATAGCCCTGTGAAATAAGGAGCTGCTTGCTTGACTATCGCCCGCTTGGGTATTCTGTGTAGCACTAAAGTTTAGTCTTGCTTGCCTCGTTCTGGTTGTGCTGGCTTGCGAAGTTTGGTTATTGGCTGCACGCGTGGCGGCCGCGGGTCGGCGGGGGGCTGCAGCTGGCTTTGCCGCGGGTTTACGTGCTGGTGGGGCGGTAGTGGTTTTCCTGCCCCGACTGCTGGATTGTCAGAACAATAAATCTAACAAGAAGGGGAATGGGGCAATGGTATAATACGTTGTTTTTGGCGGAGGGATGCTCGGCTCCTCCTCCTCATCATCATCATCAATCATTTCGACATCATCATCTTCTTCGACGACTTGCTTCTTGCCACGGCCCTTTGCAGCTGGGGCAGCCTTTCTGCCCCGGGTTGAGGCTGCTGCACTTCCTCTCCCTCGACCCCTCCCACCTCTAGCTGCCGTCTTCCGAGTAGGGGCTGCCGAGTCATCGCCGTCATCGCCGTTTTGGTCTCCGTCATTATCACTTCCGGAGAGAACTAGCGCAGCCGGCTGATCTGACCAATGCCCATCAAGATCTGAATACCAATGGTCGGGCTTTGCTTTCAGTTTCTTCTTTGCCTATTAGGTTGTCAGCGCCCTTCAGCTAATTCGATGAGGAAAGTGTAAACCCACCCGCTTCGGCTTAACTAGCCCCTTGGCAAAGAGCTGCTCAAGATAGCTCTTCTGCTGCTCCACAACCTCCGAGATAGTCTCCTCATTCAAGTCGTCAATCTCCCTCAATTTCGTCAAGTAGCTTTTCAAGCTATCTTCGACGAACATCTCCACGGCGTGCTTATCATCCTTATCAACGAACTGACCAACTGCATCACCAAGTCCATTACTCGGTAATATCTCTAATGTAGCGTTGGTCAGAAATTCCTGAACCAATTTCTCTACCTTGACATTATCTATAGACCCGCCGTAGTCCTCGAGTAGGGAGTCTTGGGCGTGCGACCCACTGTCTTCAAGCACGCCACCAACCTTCCTTCGAGCTGCGGACTTCTTCCGATAAAACTGAATCACATCATTCACGTTCGCGACCTTTCCAACGAAACGATTAGAGAATCTCTGCGGATTTTCGGTTTCGAAGCGGCCACCCTCAGGTGCCGAATATTCCACTCTGAGCCGGATTAGCGGCAATGGAGCATCCTTTCTCTCGACCTCGGGATCTTCCTGAGCGTTGAGCCACTCAGCAACAGCCTCTTCGATCAGGTCCTCCACTGTGCTGCAAAGAAAGCTAGTAACTGCAGTTCTATTCGTATTCTTTTTCCACACGTTCTTCATCTGGGGCTCGTCCGCAAGAACAACTTCTTTCATTACAAACGGCCGCACAGTCTTGAGTCTTATTTTCTCTAGTTCAAACTCACGGCCTGTGATCGAGAGTATGCCAATATGCTTTGTGACAGCCTCGCCTTCGCACAAGGACGTGGCTACCGAAGATCCGGGCTGGATGACATGGAAGCCCATTTCTGGGTTGAGTTTTGGCTCGATTAAACATTCGTGCTCGTGTCCCCAAATAACCATGTCCAAGAACTCCTGGAGGAAGTTTTCCGGCAGATATCCGGTCTCCGTATGCCCATGACTAGAAAAAAACTTTAAAAAAACTCTTCGCCTTCTCATAGGAGTAGGAACAAACTAACTGATTTTGATGAACACACATCAAATTAAACCACTCCTTCTGTTGTACATCTGGCCGCAGGAATTTGACTTTGCCGTCCCTGAACGTCCGGAACAACCTCTCATCTCTAATATTTGATAGCCCGTATAAAGCCAACTTTGTAGACCCCTTCTGCAGTAGCACTGGCGCAATAGTAATGTTATCATTCTCTGGAGTTCGCCCAAAATAATTTATCAATCCTGCTACCGATAATAAATCCAGAGCACACAGCCTTCCCTCCTACCACCCCAAATCATCAGCGAAGGACCCAGAAAAAAAAAGAATACTAAGGGGAGCAAGCAAAAACATACTCCACTCGGGTCATCATGGTTACCATGAATCGAGAATACTGGAATAGCAACATTGATATCCGGATCTTCATAGTTCACGTGACCCCCTGCACTCTGAAACGTCTGACTAGTATCCGACAGAATCTCGATCTCGCAAGGTTTCTCCCCGTAGCAGCTCGTTCGCAAACTCTTCATAACCTGGTACATAGCTTTCCTGGAAGGCTTATTGTCGTGGAAGAGGTCCCCGGACAGCAGCACCATATCGACATCCCGATCCTTCGCCAGGGACATCACTTCGTCGAATGTTTTCCATGAGTCGTCGCCACGGATGGGGTCTCGTTCATTGTAGCCGACGTGGGAATCGGTTGCTAATAGGATTCGGAGGGTATTGGCATCTGGCGAGATAGAATTAGTAAGGTTAACAATGGATTAAGCACAGGCAGGACATGTATAGACGGACTGGATCGAGGAGGCATCTCAAGTAGATTCTCTCAGTTCGAGTAGCTAGTGTTTGCGTCGGTGGGTTGTTCTCTGTTCCCCACTGTTTGACTTAACGCGGTGAGTGAAGGAAACGCGCTGTGCAAGCAGTAACTGACGACGTCACCTGATGGCTTGGCAGGACAGCCCTGGAAGTGATAATGCTGGTGTAAATCAGTTGCCGGAATCAAGCATTCATCCCGGACAAAAATCTTGTCCGGAGCTGATGGCTTTGACACTGTCTCCACCGTAGCACGCTGCATAGATGATTCCCGTTACCGAAGGAATCCCTCCCCCGATTACTAGGTACTAGTATTGTAATGTTCTCAGACTTAAGCCTCCAAAAAAACCGTGCACAGTGTCCGTGGAAACTCATCCTCTGCGCTCGGGTGGGAGCAAGAAGCGAACTCTAGCCCGCCACATCTATTATTCAAACAGCCCCCCACAATATATACAACGATCATACTCCTAAAGAATTCCGGGGAACAAAAGATATCTGTTAATACTACAGTATCGCAACTCGAGGCAATGATGGATACCTCATCCAGAAGCGGCCCTCCATTTTTTTTCCTTTGGAGAAAACTTCTCAGGTCTATGATAACAAGAATACAAATCCAATTCGCCACATAAAATGCCTTTCCGAAATCAAAAAAAGAAGCGAAAAAAGACCCCCTTGAAAGTATACACAAGAATCGTAGCCTCTGACTGGGGGGGGGGGGGGCGGCGGCGGGGCGGCGGGGG
>Ga0307517_10001351_pt1 | contig 41147 bp, 44 predicted proteins | sample 23_EM_MG_FD_194515 | JGI IMG/M metagenome (GOLD analysis project Ga0307517, IMG submission 194515) | Populus trichocarpa ectomycorrhiza microbial communities from riparian zone in the Pacific Northwest, United States - 23_EM | ecosystem: Host-associated > Plants > Roots > Unclassified | place...
GGCGAGGTCTGGACGGACGCCGTCGCCCGCACCGTGGAGGCCGGTCTCGCCGGCGTCGAGTGCCTCGCGGGGATCCCCGGCTCGGCGGGGGCGACGCCGATCCAGAACGTGGGGGCGTACGGCCAGGAGGTGTCGGCGACCATCGCCGAGGTGGTCGCCTACGACCGCCGGGAGCGCGAAACGGTCACCATCGCCGGAGCGGAATGCGGGTTCTCGTACCGGCACAGCCGGTTCAAGGCGGACCCGGCCCGCTATGTCGTCCTGCGGGTCCGATTCGGGCTCGAAGACGCGGGCGGGCTGTCGGCGCCCGTCGCCTACGCGGAGGTCGCCCGGACGCTCGGCGTGGAGCAGGGCGGGCGGGTCCCGCTGGCGCTGGCCCGCGAGACCGTGCTGAGGCTGCGCGCGGGCAAGGGCATGGTGCTGGACCCGGAGGATCACGACACCTGGTCGGCGGGGTCCTTCTTCACCAACCCGGTGCTCACCGCCGCCGCGCACGCGGCGTTCCTGGCGCGGGTCCATGACCGCCTGGGCCCGCGGGCCGAGCCGCCGGGCTGGCCGATGCCCGACGGGCAGGTGAAGACGTCCGCGGCCTGGCTGATCGACAAGGCGGGCTTCACGAAGGGCTACGGGACCGGCCCGGCCCGGATCTCCACCAAGCACACCCTCGCGCTGACCAACCGCGGCGGCGCGAAGACGGAGGACCTGCTGGCCCTGGCCCGCGAGGTCCGGGACGGCGTGCACGCCGCGTTCGGCGTGACGCTGGTCAACGAACCCGTGACGGTCGGCGTCAGCCTCTAGGCCTTCGCCACGCCGACCCCCACCAACTGCTTCACGGTCCCCGCGTCACCGACGCAGTCCAGCATCGCCGCGGCCAGATCGGCCCGCCCCAGGGTGCCCGCGCCCGGCACGTTGGCTCCGATCGCCTTGCGGTAGCGCCCGGTGAAGGGCCGGTTGGCGAGGTTGCCGGGGCGGACGGCGGTCCAGTCGAGGGCGCTGCGCCGCAGCTCGTCCTCGGAGCGGGCCAGGTCCGCGTAGACCTCCTTGAGGATGGCGCGGATCAGGGGGAACAGGACCCGGCGGCCGACGAAGGACTCGCCTTCGGGCACCGGTCCCACCGGGGCGGCGCTGATCGTGACGAGGCGCCGTGCGCCGTCGGTGGACTCCATCGCCCGCACGATGGCCCGGACGCTGCCCTCGGCGATGCCGCCCGGGTGGCGGCCGGTCGCTCCGAGGCCGGACAGGACGGCGTCGCGGCCTTCGACGTACGGCCGCAGCGCCTCCGCGTCCGTGACGTCGGGGACCGTGACGACTTCGAGCCGGTCGCCGTGCACCGGCAGCCGGGCCGGGTCGCGTACGACGGCCGTCACCTCGTGCCCGGCGCCGAGCGCCTGACGGACGACTTCCATGCCGGTGCGTCCGGTCGCACCGAAGACGGTGAGCTTCATGGCGTGTCACTCCCTGGATGCGTAGGTGGGTGAGTGAGTATTCACCCACCTGTAGAGTGAGTGAATGCTCACCCCCACGTCAAGGCCCACACGCCAGCGGCTCGTGGACGCCGCCGAGAAGCTGATGCGCACCACCGGCCTGGCCAGCGCCACCACCAAGGCGATCGCGCGTGAGGCGGGCTGCTCGGAGGCGGCGCTGTACAAGCACTTCGCCAGCAAGGAGGAGCTCTTCGTACGCGTCATCCACGAGCGGCTGCCGAACATCGCCCCGCTCATCGGCGAGCTGATCGCCGACCCGGGCGAGCGGGGCGTCGAGGAGTGCCTGGCAGAGCTGGTCCGGCAAGCGGCGCGGTTCTACGAGGAGGCGTTCCCGATGTTCGGCACGCTGCTCGCCGAGCCCGCGCTGCGCGCGCAGTACCAGGACGGCCTGCGCAAGATCGACGCGGGACCGCACCTGGCCGTCGAGGGCGTCGCCCGCTACCTGGAGCGCGAGCGCGAGAGGGGCCGGATCCGCGCGGACGCGGACCCGTACGCCGCCGCCGCGCTGCTGATGGGCGCGTGCTTCCAGCGGGCGTTCTTCATCCAGGTCTCGGGGCCGGACCGGGTGCCGCCGGCGGAGGAGTTCGCCGCGGCGGTGGCCCGTACGGCCTGGGCAGCGGTCAGGCCGTAGCGGGAACCGGGGCCGCCAGCCAGTCCTCGACGCCGCTGAGCAGGCGCTCCTTCATATCCGCCGGAGCCGCCGAACCGCGCACCGACTGCCGGGCCAGTTCCGCGAGCTCCTGGTCGGTGAACGCATGCGCATCGCGCGCGAGCTCGTACTGCGCGGCGAGCCTTGAGCCGAACAGCAGCGGGTCGTCCGCGCCCAGCGCCATCGGCACGCCCGCGTCGAACAGCGTGCGCAGGGGGACGTCCTCCGGCTTCTCGTACACGCCGAGAGCGACATTCGACGCGGGGCACACCTCGCAGGTCACCTGCTTCTCCGCCAGTTTCGCCATCAGCCCCGGATCCTCAGCCGCGCGCACGCCGTGCCCGACCCGGCCGGCGTGCAGGTCGTCCAGGCAGGCCCGGATGCTGCTGGGCCCCGCCAGCTCCCCGCCGTGCGGGGCGGCGAGCAGCCCGCCCTCCCGGGCGATCGCGAAAGCGCGGTCGAAGTCGCGGGCCAGTCCCCGGCGCTCGTCGTTGGAGAGTCCGAAGCCGACCACGCCCCGGTCGGCGTAGCGCACGGCCAGGCGGGCCAGGGTGCGGGCGTCCAGCGGGTGCTTCATGCGGTTGGCGGCGACCAGGACGGCCATCCCGACACCCGTCTCGCGCGACGCGGTCTCCACGGCGTCCAGGATGATCTCCATCGCCGGGATCAGCCCGCCCAGGCGCGGCGCGTACGAGGTCGGGTCGACCTGTATCTCCAGCCAGCCGGAGCCGTCGCGCGCGTCCTCCTCGGCGGCCTCGCGCACCAGGCGCTGTATGTCCTCGGGCTCCCGCAGCACCGCCCGCGCACTGTCGTAGAGCCGCTGGAAGCGGAACCATCCGCGCTCGTCGGTCGCGCGCAGCTTGGGCGGCTCGCCGGAGGTCAGTGCCTCGGGGAGGTGTACTCCGTACTTGTCGGCGAGCTCCAGCAGTGTGCTGGGGCGCATGGAGCCGGTGAAGTGCAGGTGCAGGTGTGCCTTGGGGAGGGTTCGTACGTCACGTGCCATTTTCAGATCTTGCCGTATGCGCGCGGCGCCCGGGTACCGCTTTCCCCGAATGAGGGCTTGCCCGCACGTCAGTGCCGTGGCAAGCCCCCACAACCCGGCGGTGGCCCTCAGTCCCGGGCCTCGCCCAGGAGCTTCTGGATGCGGGAGACGCCCTCGACGAGGTCCTCGTCGCCGAGCGCGTAGGAAAGGCGCAGGTAGCCCGGGGTGCCGAAGGCCTCGCCGGGGACGACGGCGACCTCGACCTCGTCCAGGATCAGCGCGGCGAGCTCGGCCGAGTCGGCGGGGCGCCTGCCCCGGATCTCCTTGCCGAGCAGGTCCTTGACCGAGGGGTAGGCGTAGAAGGCGCCCTCGGGCTCGGGGCAGAAGAGGCCGGGGATCTCATTGAGCATCCGCACCATCGTCTGGCGGCGGCGGTCGAAGGCGACGCGCATCTCGGCGACGGCCTCCAGGTCACCGGAGACCGCCGCGAGGGCCGCGACCTGGGCGACGTTGGAGACGTTGGACGTGGCGTGCGACTGGAGATTGGTCGCGGCCTTGACGACGTCCTTCGGGCCGATGACCCATCCGACACGCCAGCCGGTCATGGCGTAGGTCTTGGCCACGCCGTTGACGACGATGCACTTGTCGGCCAGCTCGGGGACGACGACCGGCAGCGAGGAGAACTCGGCGTCGCCGTAGACGAGGTGCTCGTAGATCTCGTCCGTCAGGACCCACAGGCCCTTCTCCGCGGCCCAGCGGCCGATCGCCTCCACCTGCTCGCGCGGGTAGACGGCGCCCGTCGGGTTGGACGGCGACACGAACAGCAGCACCTTGGTGTTCTCGGTGCGCGCCGCCTCCAGCTGCTCCACCGACACGAGGTAGCCCGAGGTCTCGTCGGCCACTACCTCGACCGGGACACCGCCGGCGAGGCGGATCGACTCGGGGTAGGTGGTCCAGTACGGGGCCGGGACGATGACCTCGTCCCCCGGGTCGAGGATCGCGGCGAAGGCCTCGTAGATCGCCTGCTTGCCGCCGTTGGTCACCAGGACCTGGGACGGGTCGACCTCGTAACCGGAGTCGCGGAGCGTCTTCGCGGCGATGGCGGCCTTCAGCTCGGGCAGGCCGCCGGCCGGGGTGTAGCGGTGGTACTTGGGGTTGCGGCAGGCCTCCACCGCGGCCTCGACGATGTAGCCGGGGGTCGGGAAGTCCGGCTCGCCCGCGCCGAAGCCGATGACGGGACGCCCGGCGGCCTTGAGGGCCTTGGCCTTGGCGTCCACGGCGAGGGTCGCGGACTCGGAGATCGACCCGATGCGGGCCGACACGCGTCGTTCGGTAGGGGACTGTGCGGGAGGGGTTGCTGCGGTCATGCCTGCATCGTCGCAGACCCATCCGGAACGGGGCATGCGAGTTCCGTACTCTGAGCAAGCGGCAACGCATTCGACGCGCGGTCCGTGAACACGTACACTCATCCGTCGATGGCCCCCACGAGCCGATCTTGCCTGCGCACAACGTGCAGTCGGTCGGATGCGGTAGGTTGGGGGAGCTTCAAAGGGTCGTAGCTCAATTGGTAGAGCACTGGTCTCCAAAACCAGCGGTTGGGGGTTCGAGTCCCTCCGGCCCTGCTACACGCACCTTCACCAAGGTCGCGTGCTGCGTAGGTTAACGAAATGCACCGTCGTGCGGCTCAACCGGGCGCGGCACGGCCACGACCCGGATTCAGGTGAGGACGTAGTGACGGAAGCCCTGGGCTCCACCGCAACGCCTGAGAGTGGTCGCCCCGAAGACACTGAGTCCGCGGAGACCACCAGCAGCAAGAAGGCCCGTAAGGGCGGTAAGCGCGGCAAGAAGGGCCCCTTCGCCCGGCTCGCGCTCTTCTACCGCCAGATCATCGCGGAACTCCGCAAGGTCGTCTGGCCGACCCGCAACGACCTGATGACCTACACCACCGTGGTGATTGTCTTCGTTGTGGTCATCATCGCGCTCGTGACCGTGATTGACTGGGGTTTCAACAAGGGCGTCTCGTACGTCTTCGGGTGATTCCCCCGCGGAAGGTGCCCAAGGCGCCCGAACCGCCAGTTCCACCCCCTGAAGTCAGGAAGAAGCAGCCACCGTGTCTGACCCGAATCTGAACGACGCCGTCGATTCCGTCGAGGCGGCAGAGGCCGTCGAGGGCGACGACACCGAGCTGGAGATCGTCGAGGCTGCCGACGCCAGCGACATCGAGGACGCCGAAGGCGAAACCGAAGCCGAAGAGGCCGAGGACAAGGCCGACGAGGACGAGGTCAGCGACGAGGACGCCGAGGACGAGGCCGAGGAGCCCGTCGAGGCCGAGCCCGTCGACCCGGTCGTGGCCTTCCGCGAGGAACTGCGCACGCTGCCCGGTGAGTGGTACGTCATCCACACCTACGCCGGCTACGAGAACCGCGTGAAGTCCAACCTGGAGCAGCGCGCCGTCTCGCTCAACGTCGAGGACTACATCTACCAGGCCGAAGTGCCCCAGGAAGAAGTCGTCCAGATCAAGAACGGCGACCGCCGCACCGTCCGTCAGAACAAGCTGCCCGGCTACGTGCTGGTGCGCATGGACCTGACGAACGAGTCCTGGGGCGTCGTCCGCAACACCCCCGGCGTCACCGGCTTCGTCGGCAACGCGTACGACCCCTACCCGCTGACCCTGGACGAGATCGTCAAGATGCTCGCCCCGGAGGTCGAGGAGGCGGCGGCCGCCGCTGCCGAGGCCGAGGGCGGCGCACCGGCGCGGCGCAAGGTCGAGGTCCAGGTGCTGGACTTCGAGGTCGGCGACTCGGTCACCGTCACCGACGGCCCCTTCGCGACGCTGCAGGCGACGATCAACGAGATCAACGCCGACTCGAAGAAGGTCAAGGGCCTCGTCGAGATCTTCGGCCGCGAGACCCCGGTCGAGCTGAGCTTCGACCAGATCCAGAAGAACTAGCTCGCGACACAGATTTCCGTCCAGGTCAGGTCGGCTCTCGTAGCCTTCCTGACCTGCTCGGTTTCAGGCCGCGCCACAGTACCCGCTATCGTGGTGCGGTATGCCTGCTCGCAGGCAGAGAACACTCTCACTAGGACCCGGAGAGAGCAATGCCTCCCAAGAAGAAGAAGATCACGGGGCTTATCAAGCTCCAGATCAACGCCGGCGCGGCCAACCCGGCTCCGCCGGTCGGCCCCGCGCTGGGCCAGCACGGCGTGAACATCATGGAGTTCTGCAAGGCCTACAACGCCGCGACCGAGTCGCAGCGTGGCATGGTCGTGCCGGTGGAGATCACGGTCTACGACGACCGTTCCTTCACCTTCATCACCAAGACTCCGCCGGCCGCCAAGCTGATCCTGAAGGCCGCGGGCGTGGACAAGGGCTCCGGCGAGCCCCACGTCAAGAAGGTCGCCAAGATCACGACGGCCCAGGTTCGCGAGATCGCCACCACGAAGCTCCCGGACCTGAACGCCAACGACCTGGACGCCGCCGCGAAGATCATCGCCGGCACCGCCCGTTCCATGGGCATCACGGTCGAGGGCTGACAGCCTCCACCCCCGCAGCACCAGAAGTTCTGTGGCAGGGCCTGCTCGGCCCGCACCACGACTCCGTAGACAGCAAACAGGAGCAGCAATGAGCAAGCGCAGCAAGTCTCTCCGCGCTGCGGACGCCAAGGTCGACCGGGAGCGTCAGTACGCCCCGCTCGAGGCCGTCCGTCTCGCGAAGGACACCTCCACCACGAAGTTCGACTCGACCGTCGAGGTCGCCTTCCGCCTGGGTGTCGACCCGCGCAAGGCCGACCAGATGGTCCGTGGCACCGTGAACCTTCCGCACGGCACCGGTAAGACCGCCCGGGTCCTGGTCTTCGCGACCGGTGACCGTGCCGAGGCAGCGCGCGCCGCGGGCGCCGACATCGTCGGCTCCGACGAACTGATCGACGAGGTCGCGAAGGGCCGTCTGGACTTCGACGCCGTCGTCGCCACCCCGGACCTCATGGGCAAGGTCGGCCGCCTGGGCCGCGTGCTCGGTCCCCGTGGCCTGATGCCGAACCCGAAGACCGGCACCGTGACCCCGGACACCGCCAAGGCGGTCACCGAGATCAAGGGCGGCAAGATCGAGTTCCGCGTCGACAAGCACTCGAACCTGCACTTCATCATCGGCAAGACGTCCTTCGGTGAGCAGCAGCTGGTCGAGAACTACGGCGCCGCGCTGGACGAGATCCTTCGTCTCAAGCCGTCCGCCGCCAAGGGCCGCTACATCAGGAAGGCCGCCATCAGCACCACGATGGGCCCCGGCATCCTGGTCGACTCCAACCGCACCCGCAACCTCCTCGTCGAGGAGGACGCGACCGTCTGACGGTCCACGCGTCCACAGCGTCTGCACCAAGCCGGGCCCGCTCCCTCGTGGAGCGGGCCCGGCCTGTTAGTTTCTGCGCTCATGAACACGAAGTGCTGTGTGGTCGTCGCGCTGAGCGTGGCCGTCCTGGCGGGCTGCAGCGGCGGTACGGGCGCCTCGCCCACCGCAAGCCCCTCCAGCGACCCGCAGACGCTCAGCGCTCTGCGCAAGGCGGTCACGGCCACCGAGAAGGCCGGCTCCGCCCGTTTCGAGGGCACCGCCACCACCGGTACGACGACGAGCACGCGCAAGGGCGCCCTCGACTGGTCCCACGACCCCGCCACCGGAACCCTCGTCGTCACCGGCTCCGGCGCCGCCCAGACACGCTGCCTGCGCAAGGCGGTCTACCTGCGCGTCAACGACGCCGTCGCCGCCTCCCTCGGCGGCAAGCACTGGCTCAAGTACGACCGCTCCGCACTGGCCTCCGCCATAGAGCAGCTCAACGCCACCGAACCCGCCAAGCCCGTACGCGAGCTGGTCGCCTCCGGCGACGTGCGCGAGGTGGGCCCCCAGACCGTGCACGGCGTGCGCACGACGCATTACCTCGGCACGACCTCGACCGAGCGGATCGACCTGTGGATCGACAAGGCCGGCCTCCTCGTCAAGGCGGTCCGCGAGGACGACCGCTCGGCGGGTACGACGACCACGACGTCGTACTACACCGGCTACGGCGCGAAGGTCACCGTGAAGGCCCCGCCGTCCTCTGACACGGTCGACTACACGGCGTTGCTCAACGCGCAGAGCCCGAGTCCTTCCGGGACGCCGTAGGCGATTTGGTCCCGGGTCAGGCCGTGACGTACTCTTCTGGAGAAGCCAAAGACCGCTGGTTGTCGTTGTGCCCGATTCCGGGGCACGGCGGCCGAAGGATCCGCTCACTGCGGACGGCCCGCGTAGGTGTTCGTGGAAGTACTCCCGGGTGCGAATCCGGTCGAGTCGAGCCCCGTGCGCCTGCGCCGGGGCGTTTGTTTTGTTCAGCCCCTTCCGTGCGGTCCGCAATCACCCGGAAGGAGGCCGAGACTCATGGCGAGGCCCGACAAGGCTGCCTCGGTTGCCGAGCTCGCGGACAAGTTCCGCAGTTCGAACGCCGCAGTGCTGACCGAGTACCGCGGTCTCACCGTGGCGCAGCTCAAGACGCTGCGCCGTTCGCTCGGTGAGAACGCCACGTACGCCGTGGTGAAGAACACGCTGACCAAGATCGCGGCCAACGAGGCCGGGATCAGCACGCTGGACGACCACTTCGCTGGTCCGACGGCGGTCGCCTTCGTCACCGGTGACCCGGTGGAGTCGGCGAAGAGTCTGCGTGACTTCGCCAAGGACAACCCGAACCTCATCATCAAGGGCGGTGTCCTTGACGGTAAGGCGCTGTCCGCCGATGAGATCAAGAAGCTCGCGGACCTCGAGTCCCGCGAGGTGCTGCTCGCCAAGCTGGCGGGTGCCTTCAAGGCCAAGCAGTCTCAGGCTGCCGCGCTCTTCCAGGCTCCGCTGTCGAAGTTCGTCCGGACCGCGGAGGCTCTCCGCGCGAAGGTCGAAGAGCAGGGCGGTGCCGGTACGCCGGCTCCCGCCGAGGCTGCCGAGTAATCACTCAGTAGTCCAGCGGGCTCCGAGTACGCCCGCCGATATGTACGCATCCGGCACCTGCCGAAATTAGTGGAAGGACGCCAATCATGGCGAAGCTGTCCCAGGACGAGCTGCTCGAGCAGTTCGCGGAGCTCACCCTCATCGAGCTGGCCGAGTTCGTCAAGGCCTTCGAGGACAAGTTCGACGTCACGGCCGCCGCCCCGGTCGCCGTCGCCGCCGGTGGTGGCGCTGCCGCCGCCGTCGAGGCCGTCGAGGAGCAGGACGAGTTCGACGTCATCCTTGAGGGTGCCGGCGAGAAGAAGATCCAGGTCATCAAGGTCGTGCGTGAGCTGACCTCCCTGGGCCTCAAGGAGGCCAAGGACCTCGTGGACGGCGCCCCGAAGCCCGTTCTCGAGAAGGTCGCCAAGGAGGCCGCTGAGAAGGCCGCCGAGTCCCTCAAGGCTGCCGGCGCGTCCGTCACCGTCAAGTGACTCAAACGATCCTTTGATCGTGTGCCCCCTTCGGGGGGCTGATCAGCCGCAGGGCGGCCACCCGTACGGGTGGCCGCCCTCGGTCGTTCGAGTGGCAGGGGAACAGGGCTGTCGGCGGGCCCCGGTAAGGTGATCATCGCTGGTCGGCAAGGTGCGCTGTGACGATCTCCGCGGGGCTGAGGCCTTGACGAACCGCACGCGGCGCGCAATTCTCAGGACGCGTCGCCATCTCGAACCGGCACCGAGGCATGGATCGTCGGCGATGCGGGAATGCTGGGTACGCCTGGCCTCTCAGGGCAGGCAGCGGTACAGCACGGCAAGCGCGAGGAACACAACGAGGGGCACGCCCCTCCCGGAGGGAGAGATTGGCTCTGCCGGTCTCCAGAACTCTGCACTGGACATCAGTGTGCCAAGTGGCTACACTGACCCTTTGCGCTGCCTGTTAGCTGCCGCCTGGCCCGTCACCAGGGGCAAGCCCAAGCCCGAGCACACCTGAGGAGCCGTCCTGACCAGGACATTTCTCCTGTGGGCGTTCGGGGGCGGAAGCCGGTACGCGCGTAGTGAGTCCGAGCCCTCGGAAGGACCCCCTCTTGGCCGCCTCGCGCAACGCCTCGACTGCCAATTCGAACAACGGCGCAAGCACCGCCCCGCTGCGCATTTCTTTTGCGAAGATCAAGGAGCCCCTTGAGGTTCCCGACCTCCTGGCGCTGCAGACCGAGAGCTTTCACTGGCTCCTCGGCAACGCAGCTTGGAAGGCTCGGGTCGAGGCGGCTCTTGAGAGTGGTCAGGACGTCCCCAGGAAGTCCGGTCTGGAGGAGATCTTCGAGGAGATCTCCCCGATCGAGGACTTCTCCGGGTCGATGTCGCTGACCTTCCGGGACCACCGCTTCGAGCCTCCCAAGAACTCGGTCGACGAGTGCAAGGACCGTGACTTCACGTACGCGGCCCCGCTCTTCGTCACCGCCGAGTTCACCAACAACGAGACCGGCGAGATCAAGTCCCAGACGGTCTTCATGGGCGACTTCCCGCTCATGACCAACAAGGGCACCTTCTGCATCAACGGCACCGAGCGTGTCGTCGTGTCGCAGCTGGTCCGCTCGCCGGGCGTCTACTTCGACACCCAGATCGACAAGACGTCCGACAAGGACATCTTCTCCGCCAAGGTCATCCCCTCCCGGGGCGCCTGGCTGGAGTTCGAGATCGACAAGCGCGACATGGTCGGTGTCCGCATCGACCGCAAGCGCAAGCAGTCGGTCACCGTCCTCCTGAAGGCTCTGGGCTGGACCACAGAGCAGATCCTTGAGGAGTTCGGCGAGTACGAGTCCATGCGCGCCACCCTGGAGAAGGACCACACCCAGGGCCAGGACGACGCGCTGCTCGACATCTACCGCAAGCTGCGTCCGGGCGAGCCGCCGACCCGTGAGGCCGCGCAGACGCTTCTTGAGAACCTCTACTTCAACCCCAAGCGCTACGACCTCGCGCAGGTCGGCCGCTACAAGGTGAACAAGAAGCTCGGCGGCACGCAGCCGCTGGACTCCGGTGTGCTGACCGTCGAGGACATCATCCCGACGATCAAGTACCTGGTGAAGCTGCACGCCGGTGAGACCGAGACGGTCGGCGAGAGCGGCCAGACCCTCGTGGTCGAGCCGGACGACATCGACCACTTCGGCAACCGCCGCCTGCGCAACGTCGGTGAGCTCATCCAGAACCAGGTCCGTACCGGCCTGGCCCGTATGGAGCGCGTGGTCCGCGAGCGGATGACGACTCAGGACGTCGAGGCGATCACGCCGCAGACCCTGATCAACATCCGGCCGGTCGTCGCCTCCATCAAGGAGTTCTTCGGCACCAGCCAGCTGTCCCAGTTCATGGACCAGACGAACCCGCTGTCGGGCCTGACCCACAAGCGCCGCCTGTCGGCGCTGGGCCCCGGTGGTCTGTCCCGTGAGCGGGCCGGTCTGGACGTCCGTGACGTGCACCCCTCGCACTACGGCCGCATGTGCCCGATCGAGACCCCCGAAGGCCCGAACATCGGTCTGATCGGCTCGCTCGCCTCGTACGGCCGGGTGAACGCCTTCGGCTTCATCGAGACCCCGTACCGCAAGGTCGTCGACAACCAGGTGACCGAAGAGGTCCACTACCTGACCGCCGACGAGGAGGACCGCTACCTCATCGCCCAGGCCAACGCGCCGCTGAGCGACGACATGCGGTTCGTCGAGCCCCGTGTGCTGGTCCGCCGTCGTGGCGGCGAGATCGACTACGTGCCGGGCGCCGAGATCGACTACATGGATGTCTCGCCGCGCCAGATGGTGTCGGCCGCGACCGCCATGATCCCCTTCCTGGAGCACGACGACGCCAACCGCGCGCTCATGGGGTCGAACATGATGCGCCAGGCGGTGCCGCTCATCAAGAGCCAGGCCCCGCTGGTCGGCACCGGCATGGAGTACCGCTGCGCGGTCGACGCCGGTGACGTCATCAAGGCCGACAAGGACGGTGTGGTCCAGGAGGTCTCCGCGGACTACATCACCGTCGCCAACGACGACGGCACGTACAACACGTACCGCGTCGCCAAGTTCTCCCGCTCCAACCAGGGCACGGCCTTCAACCAGAAGGTCGTCGTCGACGAGGGCGCCCGCGTCGTCGCCGGCCAGGTGCTCGCCGACGGTCCGTCCACCGAGAACGGTGAGATGGCGCTCGGCAAGAACCTGCTCGTGGCGTTCATGCCGTGGGAGGGCCACAACTACGAGGACGCGATCATCCTCAGCCAGCGTCTGGTGCAGGACGACGTCCTCTCCTCGATCCACATCGAGGAGCACGAGGTCGACGCCCGTGACACCAAGCTCGGCCCCGAGGAGATCACCCGGGACATCCCGAACGTCTCCGAGGAGGTCCTCGCCGACCTCGACGAGCGCGGCATCATCCGCATCGGTGCCGAGGTCGTCGCCGGCGACATCCTGGTCGGCAAGGTCACGCCCAAGGGCGAGACCGAGCTGACCCCGGAGGAGCGCCTGCTGCGCGCGATCTTCGGTGAGAAGGCCCGTGAGGTCCGTGACACCTCGCTCAAGGTGCCGCACGGCGAGATCGGCAAGGTCATCGGCGTACGCGTCTTCGACCGAGAGGAGGGCGACGAGCTTCCCCCCGGTGTGAACCAGCTGGTGCGCGTGTACGTGGCGCAGAAGCGCAAGATCACCGACGGTGACAAGCTCGCCGGCCGGCACGGCAACAAGGGTGTCATCTCCAAGATCCTGCCGATCGAGGACATGCCGTTCCTGGAGGACGGCACCCCGGTCGACATCGTGCTCAACCCGCTCGGTGTCCCGTCCCGGATGAACCCGGGACAGGTCCTGGAGATCCACCTCGGCTGGCTCGCCCAGCAGGGCTGGGACGTCTCCGGTCTCGGCGAGGACTGGGCCAAGCGCCTGCAGGTCATCGGCGCCGACCGCGTCGAGCCCGGCACCAACGTCGCCACCCCGGTGTTCGACGGTGCCCGCGAGGACGAGATCACCGGTCTCTTCGAGGCCACGATCCCCAACCGCGACGGCGACCGCATGGTCCTGCCCTCCGGCAAGGCCCGGATGTACGACGGCCGCTCCGGCGAGCCGTTCCCGGACCCGATCTCGGTCGGCTACATGTACATCCTCAAGCTGCACCACCTGGTGGACGACAAGCTGCACGCCCGTTCCACCGGTCCGTACTCCATGATCACCCAGCAGCCGCTGGGTGGTAAGGCCCAGTTCGGTGGTCAGCGCTTCGGTGAGATGGAGGTGTGGGCGCTTGAGGCTTATGGCGCCGCGTACGCACTCCAGGAGCTCCTGACGATCAAGTCCGACGACGTGCTCGGCCGCGTGAAGGTCTACGAGGCCATCGTCAAGGGCGAGAACATCCCCGAGCCGGGCATTCCCGAGTCCTTCAAGGTGCTCATCAAGGAAATGCAGTCGCTCTGCCTCAACGTGGAGGTGCTGTCCTCGGACGGCATGTCCATCGAGATGCGCGACACCGACGAGGACGTCTTCCGCGCAGCGGAGGAGCTCGGTATCGACCTGTCCCGGCGTGAGCCGAGCAGCGTCGAAGAGGTCTGACGGGCCTGCCGGGGCTCTTGTCGAGAGCCCCGGCTTTCCCCGGACCGTTCAGACCATGTTTGACATTCGACCCCGGCAGTGACATTGCTCGGGAAACCCGAAGGCGGGATTGACGACAAGTGCTCGACGTCAACTTCTTCGACGAGCTGCGGATCGGCCTGGCCACCGCGGACGACATCCGTACCTGGTCGCACGGCGAGGTAAAGAAGCCTGAGACCATCAACTACCGAACCCTCAAGCCCGAAAAGGACGGACTCTTCTGCGAGAAGATCTTCGGTCCGACCCGGGACTGGGAGTGCTACTGCGGCAAGTACAAGCGTGTCCGCTTCAAGGGCATCATCTGTGAGCGCTGTGGCGTCGAGGTCACTCGCGCCAAGGTGCGCCGTGAGCGGATGGGCCACATCGAGCTGGCCGCTCCCGTCACCCACATCTGGTACTTCAAGGGCGTTCCGTCGCGGCTGGGCTACCTGCTCGACCTCGCCCCGAAGGACCTTGAGAAGGTCATCTACTTCGCCGCCTACATGATCACGTGGGTGGACGACGAGCGCCGGACCCGCGACCTTCCCTCGCTGGAGGCCCAGGTCTCCGTCGAGCGCCAGCACGTCGAGAACCGCCGTGACGCGGATGTCGAGGGCCGGCAGAAGAAGCTTGAGACCGACCTCGCCGAGCTTGAGGCCGAGGGCGCCAAGGCCGACGTGCGCCGCAAGGTGCGCGAGGGTGCCGAGCGCGAGATGAAGCAGCTGCGCGACCGTGCGCAGCGCGAGCTGGACCGTCTGGACGAGGTCTGGGCCCGCTTCAAGGGCCTCAAGGTGCAGGACCTGGAGGGTGACGAGCTGCTCTACCGCGAGCTGCGGGAGCGTTTCGGCACCTACTTCCAGGGCTCGATGGGCGCCGCGGCGCTGCAGAAGCGCCTGGAGTCCTTCGACCTGGAGGAGGAGGCAGAGAAGCTTCGGGAGATCATCCGGACCGGCAAGGGCCAGAAGAAGACCCGTGCGCTCAAGCGCCTCAAGGTCGTCTCCGCCTTCCTGCAGACCACCAACAAGCCCAACGGCATGGTGCTGGACTGCGTCCCGGTGATCCCGCCGGACCTTCGCCCGATGGTGCAGCTGGACGGTGGCCGCTTCGCGACCTCCGACCTGAACGACCTGTACCGCCGCGTGATCAACCGCAACAACCGCCTCAAGCGTCTCCTTGACCTCGGTGCCCCCGAGATCATCGTGAACAACGAGAAGCGGATGCTGCAGGAGGCCGTCGACGCCCTCTTCGACAACGGTCGTCGTGGTCGTCCGGTCACCGGTCCCGGCAACCGGCCCCTGAAGTCCCTGAGCGACATGCTCAAGGGCAAGCAGGGTCGTTTCCGTCAGAACCTGCTCGGCAAGCGTGTGGACTACTCCGCGCGTTCCGTCATCGTCGTCGGCCCGCAGCTCAAGCTGCACCAGTGCGGTCTGCCGAAGGCCATGGCGCTGGAGCTCTTCAAGCCGTTCGTGATGAAGCGCCTGGTGGACCTCAACCACGCGCAGAACATCAAGAGCGCCAAGCGCATGGTCGAGCGCGGCCGCACGGTCGTGTACGACGTGCTGGAAGAGGTCATCGCCGAGCACCCGGTTCTGCTGAACCGTGCGCCGACGCTGCACCGCCTCGGCATCCAGGCCTTCGAGCCGCAGCTGGTCGAGGGCAAGGCCATCCAGATCCACCCGCTCGTCTGCACCGCGTTCAACGCGGACTTCGACGGTGACCAGATGGCCGTCCACCTCCCGCTGAGCGCGGAGGCGCAGGCCGAGGCCCGCATCCTGATGCTGTCCTCGAACAACATCCTCAAGCCGGCCGACGGCCGCCCGGTGACGATGCCGACGCAGGACATGGTCCTGGGTCTGTTCTTCCTCACCACCGACCCCGAGGAGCGCGTGCTCAAGGGCGAGGGGCGTGCCTTCGGTTCGACCGCCGAGGCGATCATGGCGTTCGACAACAGCGAGCTCTCGCTGCAGTCGACCGTCGCCATCCGCTTCCCGGTCGGCACCGTCCCGCCCCGCGGCTGGACCCCGCCGGCCAAGGACGAGGGCGAGGAGCCGTACCAGCTCGGCGACACCTTCCGGCTGGACACGACCCTGGGCCGCGCGCTCTTCAACGAGCTGCTGCCCGAGGACTACCCGTTCGTCGACTACCCGGTGGGCAAGAAGCAGCTCTCCGAGATCGTCAACGACCTGGCCGAGCGCTACCCCAAGGTCGTCGTCGCGGCGACCCTGGACAACCTGAAGGCGTCCGGTTTCCACTGGGCCACCCGCTCGGGCGTCACCGTCGCCGTCTCCGACATCGTCGTGCCGGAGGCCAAGAAGGCCATCGTCCAGGGCTACGAGGCGCAGGACGAGAAGGTCCAGAAGCAGTACGAGCGCGGTCTGATCACCAAGGACGAGCGCACGCAGGAGCTCATCGCGATCTGGACCAAGGCGACCAACGAGGTCGCCGACGCGATGAACGCCAACTTCCCGAAGACCAACCCGATCTTCATGATGGTCGACTCGGGTGCCCGCGGAAACATGATGCAGATGCGTCAGATCGCGGGTATGCGTGGCCTGGTGTCCAACGCCAAGAACGAGACGATTCCCCGTCCCATCAAGGCGTCGTTCCGCGAGGGCCTGTCCGTGCTGGAGTACTTCATCTCCACCCACGGTGCCCGTAAGGGTCTCGCCGACACCGCCCTGCGTACCGCCGACTCGGGTTACCTCACCCGTCGTCTGGTGGACGTCTCGCAGGACGTCATCATCCGCGAGGAGGACTGCGGCACCGAGCGCGGTCTCAAGCTGCCGATCGCCGAGCGTGGCGCCGACGGCATCCTGCGCAAGACGGACAACGTCGAGTCCACGGTCTACGCCCGCTGCCTCGCCGAGGACGTGGTCGTGGACGGCAAGGTGCTGGCCACCGCCGGCGCCGACCTGGGCGATGTCATGATCAGCCAGCTGGTCGCGCATAACGTCGAGGGCGTCAAGGTCCGCTCGGTCCTGACCTGCGAGTCCGCCGTCGGCACCTGCGCCATGTGCTACGGCCGCTCGCTGGCCACCGGCAAGCTGGTCGACATCGGTGAGGCGGTCGGCATCATCGCCGCCCAGTCCATCGGTGAGCCCGGTACCCAGCTGACGATGCGTACCTTCCACACCGGTGGTGTGGCCGGTGACGACATCACCCTGGGTCTGCCGCGTGTCGTCGAGCTCTTCGAGGCCCGTACGCCCAAGGGCGTCGCCCCGATCTCGGAGGCCGTCGGCCGGGTCCGGATCGAGGAGACCGAGAAGACCAAGAAGATCGTCGTCACCCCGGACGACGGCACCGACGAGATCGCCTACCCGATCTCCAAGCGGTCCCGTGTGCTCGTGGGCGAGGGCGACCACGTCGAGGTCGGCCAGAAGCTGATCGTGGGTGCCACCAACCCGCACGACGTGCTGCGCATTCTGGGTCAGCGCCAGGTTCAGATCCACCTGGTCAACGAAGTCCAGAAGGTCTACAACTCCCAGGGCGTGTCGATCCACGACAAGCACATCGAGATCATCATCCGGCAGATGCTCCGCCGTGTGACGATCATCGAGTCCGGCGACGCCGAGCTGCTGCCCGGCGAGCTCGTGGAGCGCGGCCGCTTCGAGACCGAGAACCGTCGTGTGGTTTCGGAAGGCGGCCACCCGGCCTCCGGCCGTCCGCAGCTGATGGGTATCACCAAGGCCTCGCTGGCGACCGAGTCCTGGCTGTCGGCCGCCTCCTTCCAGGAGACGACCCGAGTGCTGACCGACGCGGCGATCCACGCCAAGTCGGACTCGCTGCTGGGCCTGAAGGAGAACGTCATCATCGGCAAGCTCATCCCGGCCGGTACGGGTCTGTCCCGCTACCGCAACATCCGGGTCGAGCCCACCGAGGAGGCCAAGGCCGCGATGTACTCGGCCGTCGGCTACGACGACATCGACTACAGCCCGTTCGGCACCGGCTCCGGCCAGGCCGTCCCGCTGGAGGACTACGACTACGGCCCGTACAACGGCTGAGCGTCGTCACAGCAGTAAGCCGCAGGGCGGCCACCCCGATCGTGGGGTGGCCGCCCTGCGGCGTTCACACGCTCAGGCGTAGTCGTTCTCGCGCGGGGCGAAGATGAGGTTCCGGCTGCCGCTGGGACGCTCCTCGTCCAGGGGGACGAGACGGCGGTCGCTCTCGGAGATCCAGCGGAAGGTGTAGTCGAGGCCCGCGAAGGGCTCGGTGAGGCTCGGCAGGAGGGTGGACTGCAGCGCTTCGAGGATGACGACGGGGCGGTCGCGCTTGAGGATGTGCCGGGCGCCGGCCAGGACGCTGGGCTCGTGGCCCTCGACGTCGATCTTGATGAGGTCGACGGGGGTGTCACCGAGGGTCTCGTCCACGGTGACCAGCTGGATCCGGGCGGTGATCGCGCTGGCCAGCGGCTCGGCGAACTCCTCCAGGGAGGAGCCGGTGGACAGGAGATTCACCATCGGGAAGCGGATGTTGATGTCGGCGGAGCCGGCCCGGTCCGAGACGCCCTTCTGGTGGACGGTGAGGTTCTTGAGGCCGTTCGCGCGGTGGTTGACGGCCAGCCGGGCGTGGATGGGCGGCACGGGCTCGAAGGCGTGGACCTTGGCCCGGGGGTTGGACAGGGCCGCGATCATCGCGTAGTAGCCGACGTGGGCGCCGATGTCGAGGACGGTGCGGCTGGCGGCGGCCAGGCGGCTCCAGTGGTGGAGGCTCGCGGGTTCGTAGCCGAAGCGGCCGTTCCAGACGGTGTCGAGGGCGACGGCCTCGTCGTTGACGCAGAACATCACGAAGGGCGGGCAGAAGCCCGATTCGATCTCGACCCAGCCGTGGTACGGGTAGGCCTTGCGGTGGGTCTTGATGATCTCGGCGGCCGTGGTGGGCCGGACGAGGGCGGACTGCTCGACGGTCCGCCGGTTCTGCTCGTCCAGATCGCGTATGCGGGTGCCGGTCCGCGGTTCTGTGCCGGTCGCGCCCGTTTTCGATGAGATCTTGCGGAGGATCTTCACGCGGGCTCCTTGGCCGTGGTGTCTTCACTGGCGGTCGCCCGCCCCGAAATTCCACAGGGAATGTACAGGCCGCACATGGCGCGGAGATGGAGAACTTCAGCTGAGACAATGGACGGTGGGTCCCGCGACGGAACGGGTCCCGGAACGGGGAGGTGCGGCACATGTCAGTCCCGTCGGCCTGGGGCGGCAACCGTCCGGATGTGCTGGCCTCGGACGAGGCCCGTGAGGCCACCGTCGAGGTGCTCAAGGGCGGATTCCTCGACGGGCGCCTTACGCAGGAGGAGTACGAGCACCGGATAGGCATCGCCTACCAGGCCCGTACGCACGGCGAACTCGGCGCCCTCACCCGCGATCTGCCGCGCCCCTTCATGCCTCCGCCGCCCGGCACCAACGGCAAGGCGGTGGCCGCGCTGGTCTGCGGCGTGGGCGGCCTCTTCGTCGGCCTCACCGCGATCCCGGCGGTCGTGCTGGGCCACATGGCCCGTCGCGAGATCCGCCGCACCGGGGAGCAGGGCGACGCGATGGCGCTGACCGGGCTGGTGCTCGGCTATGTGATATCGGTCGCCATGCTGGTGGCGCTGGTGGGCGTAGTCCTGCTGGTGGTGGCCTTCGCACAGGACGCGAACGGCACTTACTAGCGCCGCGTACCGTACGGCCTGTCCGGTGCCGCTGCTTTCATTTTGACCCGGGGCGGTGCTATAGGTACGCTCTGACCTTGTGCCTGGGGTGTGCCCGGGTTCTTGTGCGTGCACTCGTCCGCATGGGATCCCGAGGCCGAACACCAACAAATACGCACTTTCCTTCGCCGGAAAACGTATGAGGTCCGCGACACACCCGACCGCGTGGGTCGGAGGGTGTCGTAGAAACCCCAGGTTAGATGTATCGAGATCGGCACACAGAAACCGGAGAAACGGTGCCTACGATCCAGCAGCTGGTCCGGATGGGCCGCAAGGACAAGGACAAGAAGAGCTTGACGCCCGCGCTGAAGGGTTCCCCTCAGCGCCGCGGTGTGTGCACGCGCGTCTACACGACCACCCCGAAGAAGCCGAACTCGGCGCTTCGCAAGGTGGCCCGCGTGCGTCTGACCAGTGGGGTTGAGGTCACCGCCTACATTCCGGGTGAGGGTCACAACCTGCAGGAGCACTCCATCGTGCTCGTGCGTGGTGGCCGTGTGAAGGACCTGCCGGGTGTTCGCTACAAGATCATCCGCGGCTCCCTCGACACCCAGGGTGTCAAGAACCGCAAGCAGGCCCGCAGCCGCTACGGCGCCAAGAAGGAGAAGTAAGAATGCCTCGTAAGGGCCCCGCCCCGAAGCGCCCGGTCATCATCGACCCGGTTTACGGTTCTCCTCTGGTGACCTCGCTCGTCAACAAGATCCTCCTGCACGGGAAGCGCTCCACCGCTGAGCGCATCGTGTACGGCGCCCTCGAAGGCGTTCGCGAGAAGACCGGCAGCGACCCGGTCGTCACGCTGAAGCGCGCTCTCGAGAACGTCAAGCCGGCCATCGAGGTCAAGTCCCGCCGCGTCGGTGGCGCGACCTATCAGGTGCCCATCGAGGTGCGCCCGGCTCGTCAGTCCACCCTCGCGCTGCGCTGGCTCGTGGGTTACTCCCGCGCCCGCCGCGAGAAGACCATGACCGAGCGCCTGATGAACGAGCTGCTGGACGCCAGCAACGGTCTCGGCGCCTCCGTCAAGCGTCGCGAGGACACCCACAAGATGGCCGAGTCCAACAAGGCCTTCGCGCACTACCGCTGGTAGTCACCACCCACATCGAGACCGAGAGAAGACTGAGCCAAGATGGCCACCACTTCGCTTGACCTGGCCAGGGTCCGCAATATCGGGATCATGGCCCACATCGACGCGGGCAAGACGACGACCACCGAGCGGATCCTGTTCTACACCGGTGTGAGCTACAAGATCGGTGAAGTCCACGACGGCGCAGCCACCATGGACTGGATGGAGCAGGAGCAGGAACGCGGCATCACGATCACGTCGGCCGCGACGACCTGTCACTGGCCGCTGGACGATGTCGATCACACGATCAACATCATCGACACCCCCGGTCACGTCGACTTCACCGTCGAGGTGGAGCGTTCGCTCCGCGTCCTCGACGGCGCCGTCACCGTCTTCGACGGTGTGGCCGGCGTCGAGCCGCAGTCCGAGACCGTCTGGCGTCAGGCGGACCGCTACGGCGTGCCGCGTATCTGCTTCGTCAACAAGCTCGACCGCACCGGCGCCGAGTTCCACCGCTGCGTCGACATGATCGTGGACCGCCTCGGTGCGGTTCCGCTGGTCATGCAGCTGCCGATCGGCGCCGAGGCCGACTTCAAGGGCGTGGTCGACCTCGTCCAGATGAAGGCCCTCGTGTGGTCCGCCGAGGCGACCAAGGGCGAGATGTACGACATCGTCGACATCCCGGACACCCACATCGAGGCGGCCGACGAGTGGCGCGGCAAGCTGCTCGAAGCCGTCGCCGAGAACGACGACGCGATGATGGAGCTGTACCTGGAGGGCGAGGAGCCCACCCAGGAGCAGCTGATCGCGGCCATCCGCCGTATCACCCTGGCGTCCAAGGGCACCAAGGACTCCGTCACCGTCACCCCGGTGTTCTGCGGCACCGCGTTCAAGAACAAGGGCGTTCAGCCCCTGCTCGACGCGGTCGTGCGGTACCTGCCGTCGCCGCTGGACGTCGAGGCGATCGAGGGTCACGCGGTCAACGACGCCAGCGAGATCATCAAGCGCCGTCCCTCGGACGACGAGCCGTTCTCCGGCCTGGCGTTCAAGATCATGAGCGACCCGCACCTCGGCAAGCTCACCTTCATCCGGGTTTACTCGGGACGCCTGGAGGCGGGTTCGGCGGTGCTGAACTCCGTCAAGGGGCGCAAGGAGCGCATCGGCAAGATCTACCGCATGCACGCGAACAAGCGTGAGGAGATCCCCTCGGTGGGCGCCGGCGACATCATCGCCGTCATGGGCCTGAAGCAGACCACCACCGGTGAGACGCTGTGCGACGACAAGAACCCGGTGATCCTGGAGTCCATGGACTTCCCGGCGCCGGTCATCCAGGTCGCGATCGAGCCCAAGTCCAAGGGTGACCAGGAGAAGCTGGGTGTCGCCATCCAGCGTCTCGGCGAGGAGGACCCCTCCTTCCAGGTTCACTCGGACGAGGAGACCGGCCAGACCATCATCGGTGGTATGGGCGAGCTTCACCTGGAAGTGCTCGTCGACCGGATGAAGCGCGAGTTCCGCGTCGAGGCCAACGTCGGCAAGCCGCAGGTCGCGTACCGCGAGACCATCCGCAAGACGGTCGAGCGCATTGACTACACCCACAAGAAGCAGACCGGTGGTACCGGTCAGTTCGCCAAGGTGCAGATCATGCTCGAACCGCTTGAGGGCGGCGACGCGAACTACGAGTTCGTCAACAAGGTCACCGGTGGCCGCATCCCCCGCGAGTACATCCCGTCGGTGGACGCCGGTGCCCAGGAGGCCATGAAGTTCGGCATCCTGGCCGGCTACGAGATGGTGGGCGTCCGCGTCACCCTTCTCGACGGCGGCTACCACGAGGTCGACTCCTCCGAGCTCGCCTTCAAGATCGCCGGTTCGCAGGCGTTCAAGGAGGGTGCCCGCAAGGCGTCTCCCGTGCTCCTGGAGCCGATGATGGCCGTCGAGGTCACCACGCCCGAGGACTACATGGGTGATGTGATCGGCGACCTCAACTCCCGCCGTGGCCAGATCCAGGCCATGGAGGAGCGCAGCGGCGCCCGCGTCGTGAAGGGCCTCGTGCCCCTCTCGGAGATGTTCGGCTACGTCGGCGACCTCCGCAGCAAGACCTCGGGTCGCGCAAGCTACTCGATGCAGTTCGACTCCTACGCCGAGGTTCCGCGGAACGTCGCCGAGGAGATCATCGCGAAGGCCAAGGGCGAGTAGCTCCGGACCCCGGAGCTCCACGCAAGCCTTAGGCTTGACGGCAGGCAACGGGGCATTCCGCCGCAATCCACTTCGGGTGGCGGCGGATGTGCCCCGGGTCGCCCGCACCCCCAGCAAAGATCACCTGGCGCCGATGAAGCAAGGCGTACAGAACCACTCCACAGGAGGACCCCAGTGGCGAAGGCGAAGTTCGAGCGGACTAAGCCGCACGTCAACATCGGCACCATCGGTCACATCGACCACGGTAAGACGACCCTCACGGCCGCCATTACCAAGGTGCTGCATGACGCGTACCCGGACCTGAACGAGGCCTCGGCCTTCGACCAGATCGACAAGGCTCCCGAGGAGCGCCAGCGCGGTATCACCATCTCGATCGCGCACGTCGAGTACCAGACGGAGTCGCGTCACTACGCGCACGTCGACTGCCCCGGTCACGCGGACTACATCAAGAACATGATCACGGGTGCGGCGCAGATGGACGGCGCCATCCTCGTGGTCGCGGCCACCGACGGCCCGATGCCGCAGACCAAGGAGCACGTGCTCCTGGCCCGCCAGGTCGGCGTGCCGTACATCGTTGTCGCGCTGAACAAGGCCGACATGGTGGACGACGAGGAGATCCTGGAGCTCGTCGAGCTCGAGGTCCGTGAGCTCCTCTCCGACTACGAGTTCCCGGGCGACGACCTTCCGGTCGTGCGCGTCTCGGCGCTCAAGGCGCTCGAGGGCGACCCGGAGTGGAGCGAGAAGCTCCTCGGCCTCATGGCCGCGGTGGACGAGGCGATCCCGACCCCCGCGCGTGACGTCGAGAAGCCGTTCCTGATGCCGATCGAGGACGTCTTCACGATCACCGGTCGTGGCACGGTCGTCACCGGTCGTATCGAGCGCGGTGTGCTCAAGGTCAACGAGACTGTCGACATCATCGGCATCAAGGAGACCAAGACCACCACCACGGTCACCGGCATCGAGATGTTCCGCAAGCTGCTCGACGAGGGCCAGGCGGGCGAGAACGTCGGTCTGCTCCTCCGTGGCATCAAGCGCGAGGACGTCGAGCGCGGCCAGGTCATCATCAAGCCCGGTACGGTCACGCCGCACACCGAGTTCGAGGCCCAGGCCTACATCCTGTCGAAGGACGAGGGTGGCCGTCACACCCCGTTCTTCAACAACTACCGCCCGCAGTTCTACTTCCGTACCACGGACGTGACCGGCGTCGTGACCCTCCCCGAGGGCACCGAGATGGTCATGCCGGGCGACAACACCGCCATGACGGTCGCGCTGATCCAGCCGATCGCCATGGAAGAGGGCCTGAAGTTCGCCATCCGCGAGGGTGGCCGCACCGTCGGCGCCGGCCAGGTCGTCAAGATCACCAAGTGATCTAGCGATCTCGCTGGTCCGAGGGCCCCGTCCCACCGCTTCGGCGGCGGGACGGGGCCCTCGGCGTTTCAGGACTTCGGCACGCCCGTACGGAACGGCACCTTCTTGCCGTCGGCGGCCGTGATCAGCACCTCGCCGTTGGTCTTGAGGGTGAGGGTCGCGCCGGGGTAGGTCTCGGGGGTCGACCGCCAGACCATTAGGCCGCGGGCGTCCAGGACCACGAGCCGGCCGTCCTCCTGGAAGGCGACGGTGGCGCCGCCCAGACCGCCGCAGTCGGCGTTCCAGACGACAGCGCCCTTGTCGTTGAGGACGACCAGGTCGCCATCCTCCTGGAGCGTGAACCGGTACGGGCCCGCCACGAGGGCCTCGCCCATCGCCAGCGTCAGCGGAGCCGTCCGGGTCTGGTCGCCCTGGGGAGGCTCGGGGTCACCGGCCGGCAGCTTGCCCTCGGCGAGCCTGCCCAGGGCCGTCATGGAGGGCGCGAAGGCGTAGACGGCGCCCTCGGTCCTGACGAACTGGTGGAAGCTCAGCGTCTCCCTGCCGAACCTCACCTTGGTGTCCTGGCCGACCATGGCGTCCTTGCCCACCTGCGGATCGCGGTCCGGGAAGCCGTCCGCGTTGATCCAGCTGTGCTGGATGAACTCGAACTGCTCCACCAGATCCGCCTGGTAGGAGACGAACAGCAGCCCGCGCGGCGCGTCCGGCCCGTTGGCCGGGCCACCGGCCGGGTCGAAGGGCTGCCCGTACGGGGCTCCGCGCCGCATGATGCGGCGGGTGTCCAGCACGCCCTCCTCCGGGACGGTCTCCTTGTCCCCGGGCGAGAACAGCAGGCCGTCGCGGGGATTGGTCTTGCGCAGGTGCGACCAGAGCGGAGTGACCTTGCCGTCCAGGTCGTCCGCGTACGAGATGTGGTTGTCCGCCCACGCCTCCGCGTCGGACGCCGGGTCCGCGAACGGGCACTTTACGATCGGCGTCCCCGAGCGCCAGCGCCCGACCACCCGGGACGCCAGCCACTCCACACCGGCCTCCGGCGGCACGGTGCCGTTCTTCTTCTTGAGCTCCTTCAGGTGCGCCGCGATCTGCGCCCACCAGCCCGGCACGTCCTGGGCGAGGCGGCGTACGCAGTGGAAGGAGCCGCCGCGCATCCAGTCCGGGACATCGGGGGCGAAGTCGCTCGCGGGCTTCTCGCCGATGACGAACTCGCCGGCGTCGATCATCCGGGTGCCGGGGTGGCCCTTCTCCCACTGCGGGTGGTCCGGGTCCGGTGTGTCGAAGCCCTTGACGGCGGGCTCGCTGACGCCGTCCTTGAAGCCGAAGTGCTCCTTGCCGCGCCGGGCGCCCTCCAGCGTCGCCCCGTCCTGCTCGAAGACGATCACGATCTTGTGCAGGGCGGCCTGCTGGCGCTCCTCGCTGAGCGCCGTACGCAGATCCTTGGGCAGGTCGGCGGCGACGGTGAGGACCGCGTGGACCGGCGGGCCCTGGTGGTGGCCGAACAGCCAGTTCTTCGGGTCGCCCTCGCCGTCGTCGCCCAGCAGCGCCGCCCGCTTCGACGGGCCCTCGACGAAGGCCTTCAGGCAGGGATCGAAGGGCTTCTCGCCGAGCGGCGGCCTGGGCCTGCGTGGCGGCTTCAGGGGGACCGGGTCCTTGCCGTCGAGCAGGGTGACCAGGCCCTGGTGGGTGAAGCTGACATTGCGCCAGGTAGCGGTCAGGTTCCTGGGGTCGTCGCCGCCGGACCGCTTGCGGGCCTGGCTGAACTCGTAATTGAAGGAGGCGACCTCCTTCGTGGTGGAGATCCGGGTCTTCAGGATCCTCAGCCAGGTCCGGGCCTGCGCGGCGTCCTCGAAACGGAGGAACAGCAGCTGCATGTGGTCCTTCTTGAACCCGGCGACGATGTCGCCCTGGATGTCCCGGCTCTGCCGCAGGGACAGGTCGGGGCCGGCCGTGGTCGTGGTGTTCGTGGCGTTCGCGGTGTACGCGGTGCTCATCGGGTCACCCCTTCCTCGGTACGAGCTGGACCCACTTCGCGGTGCTGGGGGTGCCGTCCTCGTCGAGGAGGAAGAGCATGTACCAGCCGGGAGGGGCGGTGTTCGCCGAGTAGGGCGCCTGGAGCTGGAGCATGTTCTTCGAGGTCGTGCCGTCCGGCCAGTGGTACGAGGTGTGGCGGCCGAGGATCCTCAGCTCGACGTAGCGCTGGCTGGTGTTCACCGAGTGGGTCGAGGTGGTGGGGGACAGCAGCACCGCCTTGGTCACCCGGTTCATGTCGGTGCTCTCCGCCGAGAACCAGTTCCCGTACTGGGTGGGGCCCGAGTAGGTGGTCCCGAGATCGGGGCGCGGACCGCGGTTCAGGTAGGGCGGCTCGTAGATCTCGATGGTGCCGTTGTTGTCGTCGTTGATGTTGTCGTCGTTGGCGAGCTGCTGGAGCTCGTCGCCGGTGACCATGACCCGGCCGTCGGGCAGGACGACGGCGTTGGAGTGGTAGCCGCGCGGCAGGCGCTGCATCGGGCCGAGCTTCCACTTGCCGTTGTCGTCGCGCAGCTCGATCTGGCGGTACTTCTGGTGGGAGTTGGGGTTCAGGGCGCCGTTGCCGTAGTCGCGGATGTCGTGGGCGCCGTTGACGGTGAGCAGCCGGCCGTTGGGGAGGATGATCGTGTCGTCCTGGGTGCGGCCGAAGGCCCGCTTCTCGGGAGAGGTCTTCCAGGCCCCGCCGGAGAACTCGTAGGTGTTGGGGTCGTCGCGGTTGCCGCCGAGGACCATGACCGAGTCCGGGCCGTTGACGCCATTGGGGAGCGGTACGGCGGCGCCGTAGTTGCGGTCCTTGCTGTCGGGGCGGGCGGGCAGGTCGGCGCGGGTCTCGTCGTTGATGTCGAAGGACCACTGCTCCGCGGGCTGCCGTCCGAAGCCGTAGATCTTGCCGTCGTTGAGCGAGAACAGGTGCGGGTAGTCCAGGGTGAAGGGCGCGTCGGCCTTGAAGGGCTGCACCTTCTGGAAGGACGGCAGCGGGCTCTTGTCCAGCGGCACGGGAACGTTCTTGGCCGGGAACCGCTCGACGAGCGGGGTCGGGGTGCCCCAGCCCATCTCGGACTGGCCGGACATGATCAGCTGGCGGCCGTCGGCGCCGGTGACGACGGAGGGGTACCAGCGGCCGACCGCCATGTCCTCGTTCTGGGACCACTTCTCGTTCCACGGGTTGAAGATCAGGGACAGCTTGGCGCCCGTGCCGCCGTTGCCGCCGATGTTGCCGCCGTACACCCCGAGCATGCCGTTGGGCAGGAAGGAGTGGCCGGAACAGAAGAACGGCGCCGGGCGGGAGATGCCGGTGCCGTCGGGGGGAGTGACCTTGGGCGGCGGGACGGCGGTGAAGGCGTCCGCGCCCTGGCCCTTGGCGGGATCCCAGAGATAGGCGCGGCCGGCGTTCTGCGCGCCGATCACGTTGGTCGGGGCGGGCTCCTTGGTGGGGTCGGTCTCCACCCGTTCGAAGGAGAAGAGCAGCACCTTGCCGGTCGGCAGGAGGGCGACGTGGTCGCCGAAGTCCTTGGACGGGAAGTAGCCGGTGAACCGCCCGAAGACGGACGGGTCGAACTTCGCGTTGTTCGTCTTCTGCGTATCGGTGAGCATCTTGAAGCGGGCGTCGCGGGTCGGCTGCGGGTACTCGCCCTGGGCCTGGAGCGCCATGCGCAGCCGCGCGTGCTCCTCGGCGTGCTCCTCGCCGATCACGGCGGCCTCGTCGGCGCGGTAGCCGGGGATGGTACGGCCGTGGTCGTGGCCGCCGTGGTCGTGGTGGTGGCCGCCGCCGTGGGCGACGGCCACCGGGGTGGTCAGTGCGGAGATGACGGCGCAGGCGGACAGCACCTTGGCCAGTCGGGACGGGGACATGGGACTCCTCGTGACTGCGGCATAGTCCGGTGGGATACGGACAGTCACAGGTGAACACACAAGGTGACGAAGAGCGCGCAGAGTGCGGCGAATCGGTGACACTCCGTAGTGGATCACTCGGAGTCAGGGATCGGGCGGCGCGCTCCGGTTTGACAGGTCACCCCCCGGGGGTAAGGTACTGCGCCCGATTGGCGCCAGGACCGGCCCGTATGGCACACTGTCCAAGTTGCTCGGTCGAGCGCCGATGTTGCGCGCCTCCCGTCGGGGGGACCGGAAGCGAGTCCCACGGTACTCGTCGCCCTATCTGCCTTCGGGCAGCAATGGGGCGGACGTACGGGAATCTTCCGGGAAGTGTCAGCGCGGTGCAGGCCAGGCGCCTGGTGGGTGTCTTCTCCCACGCAATCCCTCCCTGAGGGTCTTCGCCATGCGGAGATTTAAGGGAGGGGGAGCGACACGCCCGACCGCGTGGGTCGGAGAAGACGGGTCGAGCTAGCCGATCCCAGCAGGTGCCGGAGCGTTACGAGAGACAGGACTACGAGGAAGCCATGGCGGGACAGAAGATCCGCATCCGGCTCAAGGCATACGACCACGAGGTCATCGACAGCTCGGCGAAGAAGATCGTCGAGACGGTGATCCGTACTGGTGCGCATGTCGCAGGCCCGGTGCCGCTGCCCACTGAGAAGAACGTGTACTGCGTCATCAAGTCGCCGCACAAGTACAAGGACTCGCGCGAGCACTTCGAGATGCGCACGCACAAGCGCCTGATCGACATCCTCGACCCGACGCCCAAGACCGTTGACTCGTTGATGCGCCTGGACCTTCCGGCCGGCGTTGACATCGAGATCAAGCTCTGAGAGGCGCGGAGAAGATGGCAAAGCAGATCAAGGGCATCCTGGGCGAGAAGCTCGGCATGACCCAGGTCTGGGACGAGAACAACCGTGTCGTCCCGGTCACTGTCGTCAAGGCCGGCCCGAACGTTGTCACCCAGGTCCGTACGAACGATGTCGACGGTTACGAGGCGGTCCAGATCGCCTTCGGCGAGATCGACCCGCGCAAGGTGAACAAGCCCCTCAAGGGCCACTTCGCCAAGGCTGACGTGACCCCCCGCCGCCACCTGGTGGAGCTCCGTACCTCCGACGCCAGCGAGTACACGCTCGGCCAGGAGATCACCGCCGCGTTGTTCGAGTCCGGCGTCAAGGTCGACGTCACGGGCAAGAGCAAGGGCAAGGGCTTCGCCGGTGTCATGAAGCGTCACAACTTCAAGGGCCTCGGCGCCGGTCACGGCGTGCAGCGCAAGCACCGCTCTCCCGGTTCGATCGGTGGCTGCGCCACCCCGGGCCGTGTCTTCAAGGGCATGCGCATGGCGGGCCGCATGGGCAACGAGCGGGTCACCACCCAGAACCTGACCATCCACGCCGTTGACGCGGAGAAGGGTCTGCTCCTCATCAAGGGAGCGGTTCCTGGTCCGAACGGCGGCCTCGTCCTGGTCCGCACCGCGGCCAAGGGGGCCTGAGGACATGAGCACCATTGACATTCTGTCGCCCTCCGGCGACACCGCCGGGACCGTAGAGCTCCCGGCCGAGATCTTCGAGGCCAAGGTCAGCATCCCGCTGATCCACCAGGTCGTCGTCGCGCAGCTGGCCGCCGCCCGTCAGGGCACGCACAGCACCAAGCGTCGTGGCGAAGTCCGCGGTGGTGGCAGGAAGCCGTACCGCCAGAAGGGCACCGGCCGCGCCCGTCAGGGCTCGACCCGCGCCCCGCAGTTCGTCGGCGGTGGCGTCGTGCACGGCCCCAAGCCGCGTGACTACTCGCAGCGGACCCCGAAGAAGATGGTCAAGGCCGCCCTCAAGGGCGCTCTGACCGACCGGGCGAACCACAACCGCATCCACGTCGTGACCGGCGTCATCGAGGGCACCACGCCCTCGACGAAGGCCGCGAGGACCCTGATCGGCAAGATCAGCGAGCGCAAGAACGTGCTCCTGGTAGTCGAGCGGGCCGACGAGGCCGCGTGGCTGTCCGCCCGCAACCTGCCCCAGGTGCACATCCTGGAGGCCGGCCAGCTGAACACGTACGACGTGCTCGTCTCCGACGACGTCGTGTTCACCAAGGACGCCTTCGACCGCTTCATCGGTGCCGGCGTTGCCGAGACCGAAGAACTCGAAGGGAGCGACGCCTGATGTCCGAGGCGACCGCGATCACGAGCAAGACCTTCACGGACCCCCGTGACGTACTGGTCAAGCCCGTTGTGTCCGAGAAGAGCTACGCACTGCTCGACGAGAACAAGTACACGTTCATCGTCGCGCCGGGCAGCAACAAGACCCAGATCAAGCAGGCCGTCGAGGCGGTCTTCTCGGTCAAGGTCACCGGGGTGAACACGATCAACCGGCAGGGTAAGCGCAAGCGCACCAAGACCGGTTTCGGCAAGCGCAAGGACACCAAGCGCGCCATCGTGACCCTCGCTGAAGGCGACCGAATCGACATCTTCGGCGGCCCGGTCTCCTAACGGAGTCCGAGTCGTCCGGAATCGGACGAGGACTGAGAAATGGGTATCCGCAAGTACAAGCCGACGACCCCGGGCCGTCGTGGCTCCAGCGTCGCCGACTTTGTCGAGATCACGCGGTCCACGCCGGAGAAGTCGCTGGTCCGCCCTCTGCACAGCAAGGGTGGCCGTAACAACGCCGGTCGTGTGACCGTTCGTCACCAGGGTGGCGGGCACAAGCGCGCCTACCGGGTGATCGACTTCCGTCGTCACGACAAGGACGGCGTGCCGGCCAAGGTCGCGCACATCGAATACGACCCCAACCGCACCGCCCGCATCGCGCTGCTGCACTACGCAGACGGCGAGAAGCGCTACATCCTCGCCCCGGCCAAGCTCGGCCAGGGTGACCGGATTGAGAACGGCCCTGGCGCCGACATCAAGCCGGGCAACAACCTGCCGCTGCGCAACATCCCGGTGGGTACGACCATCCACGCCATCGAGCTGCGCCCCGGCGGCGGCGCGAAGATCGCCCGCAGCGCGGGCTCTTCCGTCCAGCTGCTGGCGAAGGAGGGCACTTACGCCCACCTGCGCATGCCGTCCGGCGAGGTCCGCCTGGTCGACGTCCGCTGCCGCGCCACCATCGGTGAGGTCGGCAACGCCGAGCAGTCGAACATCAACTGGGGCAAGGCCGGCCGCATGCGCTGGAAGGGCGTCCGCCCGACCGTTCGTGGTGTGGCTATGAACCCTGTCGACCACCCCCACGGTGGTGGCGAGGGCAAGACCTCCGGCGGCCGGCACCCGGTCAGCCCGTGGGGTCAGAAGGAAGGACGTACTCGCTCGCCGAAGAAGGCGTCCAGCAAGTACATCGTCCGCCGCCGCAAGACGAACAAGAAGCGCTAGGAGCGGGTTTAGATGCCGCGTAGTCTCAAGAAGGGGCCCTTCGTCGACGACCACCTGATCAAAAAGGTGGACGTGCAGAACGAGGCAGGCACCAAGAACGTCATCAAGACCTGGTCCCGTCGCTCGATGATCGTCCCGGCAATGCTGGGCCACACCATCGCGGTGCACAACGGCAAGATCCACGTCCCGGTGTTCGTCACCGAGTCCATGGTCGGCCACAAGCTCGGCGAGTTCTCGCCGACCCGCACCTTCCGCGGCCACGTCAAGGACGACCGCAAGTCGAAGCGTCGCTGACGGCGGGGTGTGTGAACGACTATGACTGACACCGAAGGGACAACCATGGAAGCCAGGGCCCAGGCGCGGTACATCCGCGTCACGCCCATGAAGGCCCGCCGCGTGGTGGACCTTATCCGTGGCATGAGCGCCACGGAGGCTCAGGCGGTCCTGCGTTTCGCCCCGCAGGCCGCGAGCGTGCCGGTTGGCAAGGTGCTGGACAGCGCCATCGCCAACGCCGCGCACAACTACGACCACACGGACGCCGAGTCGCTGGTCATCAGCGAAGCGTTCGTGGATGAGGGTCCGACCCTGAAGCGGTTCCGGCCGCGCGCCCAGGGCCGTGCCTACCGGATCCGCAAGCGGACCAGTCACATCACCGTGGTCGTCTCCAGCAAGGAAGGGACCCGGTAATGGGCCAGAAGGTTAACCCGCATGGGTTCCGGCTCGGCATCACCACGGACTTCAAGTCCCGGTGGTACGCCGACAAGCTGTACAAGGACTACGTCAAGGAAGACGTCGCCATCCGCAGGATGATGACGCAGGGCATGGAGCGCGCCGGCATCTCGAAGGTTGAGATCGAGCGCACCCGTGACCGCGTCCGCGTCGACATCCACACCGCCCGGCCGGGCATCGTCATCGGCCGTCGCGGCGCGGAGGCCGACCGTATCCGCGGCGACCTGGAGAAGCTGACCGGCAAGCAGGTCCAGCTCAACATCCTCGAGGTCAAGAACCCGGAGACGGACGCTCAGCTGGTGGCCCAGGCCGTCGCCGAGCAGCTCTCCTCCCGCGTCTCCTTCCGTCGCGCCATGCGTAAGAGCATGCAGTCGACGATGAAGGCCGGCGCCAAGGGCATCAAGATCCAGTGCGGTGGCCGCCTCGGCGGCGCCGAGATGTCCCGCTCGGAGTTCTACCGCGAGGGCCGTGTGCCCCTGCACACCCTCCGTGCGAACGTCGACTACGGCTTCTTCGAGGCCAAGACGACCTTCGGCCGCATCGGTGTGAAGGTCTGGATCTACAAGGGCAATGTGAAGAGCATCGCCGAGGTCCGCGCCGACAACGCCGCCGCCCGTGCCGGCAACCGTCCCGCCCGTGGCGGTGCCGGTGCCCCCGGTGGCGACCGTCCGCAGCGTCGCGGTGGCGAGCGCGGTGGCCGTGGCCGTCGTCCCCAGGGTGACGCCCCGGCCCCCAAGGCCGAGGCGACCACTGAGGCCCCGGCGAGCCCGGAGACCACTGGAACGGAGGCCTGACCCGTCATGCTGATCCCCCGTAGGGTCAAGCACCGCAAGCAGCACCACCCCAAGCGCCGCGGTATGGCGAAGGGCGGCACGGAGCTGGCTTTCGGCGAGTACGGCCTGCAGGCCGTCACCCCCGCGTATGTGACGAACCGGCAGATCGAGTCCGCTCGTATCTCCATCACCCGTCACATCAAGCGCGGTGGCAAGGTCTGGATCAACATCTACCCGGACCGTCCGCTGACGAAGAAGCCGGCCGAAACCCGCATGGGTTCCGGTAAGGGTTCTCCGGAGTGGTGGATCGCGAACGTCCACCCCGGCCGGGTGATGTTCGAGCTGTCCTTCCCGAACGAAAAGGTAGCCAAGGAGGCGCTCATCCGCGCCGCCCACAAGCTTCCGATGAAGTGCCGGGTCATCCGGCGCGAGGCAGGTGAGTCGTAATGGCGGCCGGCACCAAGACGGCAGAGCTGCGCGAGCTCGATGACGAGGGTCTCCTCGGCAAGCTCCGCGAGGCGAAGGAAGAGCTGTTCAACCTTCGCTTCCAGGCGGCCACCGGCCAGCTGGAGAACAACACCCGGCTGAAGATCGTCCGCAAGGACATCGCCCGGATCTACACCCTCATGCGTGAGCGTGAGCTCGGCATCGAGACGGTGGAGAGCGCCTGATGAGCGAGAAGAACGTGACTGAGACCAACGCCAAGCGCGGCGACCGCAAGACCCGTGAGGGCCTTGTCGTCAGCGACAAGATGGACAAGACCGTTGTGGTCGCCGTCGAGGACCGTGTGAAGCACGCCCTCTACGGCAAGGTCATCCGTCGTACCAACAAGCTCAAGGCTCACGACGAGCAGAACGCCGCCGGCGTCGGCGACCGGGTCCTCCTCGCGGAGACCCGGCCGACCTCCGCCACCAAGCGGTGGCGCATCGTCGAGATCCTCGAGAAGGCCAAGTAATCCCTGAGGCCCCAGAAAAAATATTGGGGCCTCAGGACCGTTCCGTCAGGCTCGGTGGGGTCGGGGCAACCCGCCCCCACCGGGAACCGACGCGACAACCCAGGAGATAGACGTGATCCAGCAGGAGTCGCGGCTTCGGATCGCCGACAACACCGGTGCGAAGGAAATCCTTTGCATCCGTGTTCTCGGTGGCTCGGGCCGCCGCTACGCGGGAATCGGTGACGTCATCGTCGCCACCGTCAAGGACGCGATCCCCGGTGGCAACGTGAAGAAGGGCGAGGTCGTCAAGGCCGTCATCGTCCGGACCGTCAAGGAGCGCCGTCGCGCGGATGGCTCGTACATCCGCTTCGACGAGAACGCCGCCGTGATCCTCAAGAACGACGGCGACCCCCGCGGTACCCGCATCTTCGGCCCGGTCGGCCGTGAGCTGCGCGAGAAGAAGTTCATGAAGATCGTTTCTCTCGCGCCGGAGGTGCTGTAACCGATGAAGATCAAGAAGGGCGACCTGGTCCAGGTCATCACCGGTAAGGACCGCGGCAAGCAGGGCAAGGTCATTGTGGCCTACCCCACTGAGAACCGTGTCCTGGTCGAGGGTGTCAACCGGGTCAAGAAGCACACCAAGGCCGGTCAGACCGCCCGTGGTTCGCAGACCGGCGGCATCATCACCACCGAGGCGCCCGTCCACGTCTCCAACGTCCAGCTGGTCGTGGAGAAGGACGGCAAGAAGGTCGTGACTCGCGTCGGCTACCGCTTCGACGACGAGGGCAACAAGATCCGCGTTGCCAAGCGGACGGGTGAGGACATCTGATGACGACCACCACTCAGCCGCGTCTGAAGCTGCGCTACCGCGAGGAGATCGCGGGCAAGCTGCGTGACGAGTTCTCCTACGAGAACGTCATGCAGACCCCCGGTCTCGTCAAGATCGTGGTCAACATGGGTGTGGGCGACGCCGCCCGCGACTCCAAGCTGATCGAGGGCGCCATCCGCGACCTCACCACGATCACCGGCCAGAAGCCGGCCGTCACCAAGGCCCGGAAGTCCATCGCGCAGTTCAAGCTGCGCGAGGGTCAGCCGATCGGCTGCCACGTCACCCTGCGCGGTGACCGCATGTGGGAGTTCCTGGACCGTCTGCTGTCGCTGGCGCTCCCGCGTATCCGCGACTTCCGTGGTCTGTCGCCGAAGCAGTTCGACGGCCGTGGCAACTACACCTTCGGTCTCACGGAGCAGGTCATGTTCCACGAGATCGACCAGGACAAGATCGACCGCGTCCGGGGTATGGACATCACCGTGGTCACCACGGCGACCAACGACGATGAGGGCCGCGCCCTTCTCCGTCACCTCGGCTTCCCGTTCAAGGAGGCGTGAGCCGTGGCGAAGAAGGCTCTCATTGCCAAGGCTGCCCGCAAGCCCAAGTTTGCGGTCCGCGGCTACAACCGTTGCCAGCGCTGCGGTCGACCCCACTCCGTCTACCGCAAGTTCGGCCTGTGCCGCGTGTGCCTTCGTGAGATGGCCCACCGTGGCGAGCTGCCGGGCGTGACCAAGAGCTCCTGGTAACAACCTCTTCGAGGTTGTCCAGGGCTCTCGGTAAGCATCTGGATGGCAGGAGCCCAGCCTTTCGTACCGTAAGGTAGAAGGGTTGGGCGCCTGCCGCCCACGAATCGTCTTACTACGCCGTAGGTCCCCGCGCCGCACCCGTCCCCAGCATGAGTGGGGGAGAGGGATGGCGCAGATAGGAAACCCCGGCGAGAGAGGCCTAAGGCCATCACATGACCATGACTGACCCGATCGCAGACATGCTGACGCGTCTGCGGAACGCGAACTCCGCGTACCACGATGAAGTCACCATGCCGTTCAGCAAGATCAAGTCGCACATCGCGGAAATCCTCCAGCAGGAGGGTTACATCGCCGGTTGGAAGGTCGAGGACGCCGAGGTCGGCAAGAACCTCACCGTCGACCTGAAGTTCGGCCCGAACCGCGAGCGCTCGATCGCCGGCATCAAGCGCATCAGCAAGCCCGGTCTGCGGGTCTACGCAAAGTCCACCAACCTGCCGAAGGTGCTCGGCGGCCTGGGCGTGGCGATCATCTCCACGTCCCACGGTCTCCTCACCGGCCAGCAGGCTGCCAAGAAGGGTGTAGGCGGAGAAGTCCTCGCCTACGTCTGGTAACCCGGGAACAGGAGGAACAGCAATGTCGCGTATTGGACGGCTGCCCATCCCGGTTCCCGCCGGCGTGGACGTCACCATCGATGGCCGGACGGTCTCGGTAAAGGGTCCCAAGGGCTCCCTTTCCCACACCGTTGCCGCGCCGATCGAGATCGCCAAGGGCGAGGACGGCACCCTGCAGGTGACCCGCCCCAACGACGAGCGTCTGAACAAGGCCCTGCACGGCCTGTCCCGCACGCTGGTGGCGAACATGATCACCGGCGTGACCGCGGGCTACGTGAAGAAGCTCGAAATCAGCGGTGTCGGCTACCGCGTCCAGGCGAAGGGCTCCAACCTGGAGTTCGCCCTGGGCTACAGCCACCCGATCCTTGTCGAGGCCCCCGAGGGCATCTCCTTCAAGGTCGAGAACCCCACCCGGTTCTCGGTCGAGGGCATCGACAAGCAGAAGGTCGGCGAGGTTGCCGCGAACATCCGCAAGCTGCGGAAGCCCGACCCGTACAAGGCCAAGGGCGTCAAGTACGAGGGCGAAGTCATCCGCCGCAAGGTCGGAAAGGCGGGTAAGTAAGCCATGGCATACGGTGTAAAGATCGCCAAGGGCAAGGCGTACAAGGGCGCAGCCCTCAAGCGCCGCCACATCCGGGTCCGCAAGCGGATCTCCGGTACGGAAGAGCGCCCGCGCCTGGTCGTTACCCGCTCCAACCGCGGTATCACGGCTCAGGTCATCGACGACATCGCGGGCCACACGCTCGCGTCGGCGTCGACCCTCGACGCGTCCATCCGCGGCGGCGAAGGCGACAAGAGCGCCAAGGCGAAGCAGGTCGGCCAGCTTGTGGCCGAGCGTGCGAAGGCCAAGGGCGTCGAGACTGTCGTCTTCGACCGTGGCGGCAACCAGTACGCCGGGCGCATCGCCGCCCTGGCGGACGCCGCCCGCGAAGCCGGGCTCAAGTTCTGAGTCCGCTCGTAGCTAGCGGAAACAACGAGGAGAGGTAATTCCAATGGCTGGACCCCAGCGCCGCGGAAGCGGTGCCGGTGGCGGCGAGCGGCGAGAGCGCAAGGACCGGCGGGACGGCGGCCAGCAGGCCGAGAAGACCGCTTACGTCGAGCGTGTTGTCGCGATCAACCGCGTCGCCAAGGTTGTGAAGGGTGGTCGTCGCTTCAGCTTCACCGCGCTGGTCGTGGTGGGCGATGGTGACGGCACCGTCGGTGTCGGTTACGGCAAGGCCAAGGAGGTGCCGGCCGCCATCGCCAAGGGTGTTGAGGAGGCCAAGAAGCACTTCTTCAAGGTCCCCCGTATCCAGGGCACCATTCCTCACCCGATCCAGGGCGAGAAGGCTGCGGGCGTCGTCATGCTCAAGCCGGCTTCCCCCGGTACCGGCGTTATCGCCGGTGGCCCGGTGCGTGCCGTGCTCGAGTGCGCCGGCGTCCACGACATCCTGTCGAAGTCGCTCGGATCGTCGAACGCGATCAACATCGTGCACGCCACGGTGGCCGCTCTTCAGGGCCTTCAGCGCCCCGAGGAGATCGCCGCCCGCCGCGGCCTGCCGCTGGAGGACGTCGCGCCCGCAGCCCTGCTGCGTGCTCGTGCCGGGGTGGGTGCGTAATGGCTCGCCTCAAGGTCACGCAGACGAAGTCCTACATCGGTAGCAAGCAGAACCACCGTGACACCCTGCGTTCGCTCGGGCTCAAGCGCCTGAACGACGTGGTGGTCAAGGAGGACCGCCCGGAGATCCGTGGCATGGTCCAGACCGTCCGCCACCTCGTCACGGTCGAGGAGGTTGACTGACATGGGTGAGAACCCGCTGCACATCCACAACCTCCGTCCGGCTCCGGGCGCCAAGACCGCCAAGACCCGCGTGGGTCGTGGCGAGGCGTCCAAGGGCAAGACGGCCGGTCGTGGCACCAAGGGCACCAAGGCCCGTTACCAGGTTCCCGCGCGCTTCGAGGGCGGGCAGATGCCCCTCCACATGCGCCTGCCGAAGCTCAAGGGCTTCAAGAACCCGTTCCGTACCGAGTACCAGGTCGTCAACCTGGACAAGCTCGCGACCCTCTACCCCGAGGGTGGCGAGGTCACGGTGGCGGACCTGATCGACAAGGGTGCGGTTCGCAAGAACCACCTCGTCAAGGTGCTCGGCACCGGCGAGATCACCGTGGCGCTGCAGGTGACGGTTGACGCCGTCTCCGGCTCCGCCAAGGACAAGATCGCCGCCGCCGGCGGCACCGTCACCGAGCTCATCTGAGCCCGACAGTGACTCCTCAACCGGGGATGTTCCACATTTTGTGTGGGGCATCCCCGGTTGTGCGTTCCTAGCCGAGGTTCCCCGCCGGTAAGGTGGCGGAACTGCTAGTCTCGCGAAGCCTGTGTGCTCTCGCGGGCCGTGCTAACCCATTCATTCGTTGTCGTCACCTACCGCGCACGGCGCGGGGGTCGCAGGAGGCACCGTGCTCACCGCGTTCGCCCGGGCGTTCAGGACGCCCGACCTGCGCAAAAAGCTGCTGTTCACGCTGGCCATCATGGTGATCTACCGGCTGGGAGCGCATATCCCGGTCCCGGGCGTGGACTACCAGGTGGTCAATGACTGCATCAAGCAGGTCGGCGGCAACCAGGGACTGTTCGGCCTGGTCAACCTGTTCAGTGGCGGCGCGCTGCTCCAGCTGACCATCTTCGCGCTCGGGATCATGCCGTACATCACGGCGAGCATCATCCTGCAGCTGCTGACCGTGGTCATCCCGCGCCTGGAAGCCCTCAAGAAGGAGGGGCAGGCCGGCACCACGAAGATCACGCAGTACACGCGTTATCTGACGGTCGCGCTCGCCATCCTGCAGGGCACCGGCCTGGTCGCCACCGCCCGCTCCGGCAGCCTGTTCTCCACCTGCACCAGCAGCAGCCTGATCGTGCCGGACCAGTCGATCTTCACCACGATCACCATGGTCGTCACCATGACCGCGGGCACCGCCGTCATCATGTGGCTCGGTGAGCTCATCACCGACCGCGGCATCGGCAACGGCATGTCGATCCTGATGTTCGTCTCCATCGCGGCCGGCTTCCCCAGCGCCCTGTGGGCGATCAAGAAGTCCGGCAAGATCGCGGACGGCTGGGTCGAGTTCGGTGCGGTGATCCTCATCGGCCTGGTGATGGTCGGCCTGGTGGTCTTCGTCGAGCAGGCGCAGCGCCGGATCCCGGTCCAGTACGCGAAGCGCATGATCGGCCGCCGGTCCTACGGCGGTACGTCCACTTACATCCCCTTGAAGGTCAACCAGGCGGGTGTGATTCCCGTCATCTTCGCCTCGTCGCTCCTCTACATCCCGTCGCTGGTCGTGCAGTTCAGCGGATCCACGGCGAGCTGGGCGAACTGGGTGAAGGACAACCTGGTCAAGGGTGACCACCCGATTTACATCCTCACGTACTTCCTGCTGATCGTCTTCTTCGCCTTCTTCTACGTGGCTATCTCGTTCAACCCCGAGGAAGTCGCCGACAACATGAAGAAGTATGGTGGGTTCATCCCGGGTATCCGGGCTGGTCGACCCACTGCTGAGTACCTCAGCTACGTGCTCAATCGGATCACGTGGCCGGGGGCGATGTATCTGGGTCTGATCGCCCTGGTGCCCACCGTGGCGCTGGTGCTGTTCAACGCGAACCAGAACTTCCCGTTCGGCGGGACGAGCATCCTGATCATCGTGGGTGTGGGTCTGGAGACCGTGAAGCAGATCGAGAGCCAGCTTCAGCAGCGTAATTACGAAGGGTTCCTCCGCTGATGCGCATTGTCCTCGTCGGCCCCCCTGGGGCGGGCAAGGGTACGCAGGCCGCGTACCTTGCCAGGAACCTGTCGATCCCGCACATTTCCACGGGCGACCTCTTCCGCGCCAACATCAGCCAGGGGACGCCGCTCGGCAAGCAGGCGCAGGCCTATATGAAGGCCGGCGACCTGGTGCCGGACGAGGTCACGATCGGAATGGCCAAGGACCGCTGGGAGCAGCCGGACGCCTCGCACGGCTTCCTGCTCGACGGCTTCCCGCGCAACCTCAACCAGGCCGAAGCGCTCGACCGGATTCTCAAGGACGAGGGCATCGCGCTGGACGCGGTCCTCGATCTGGAGGTCCCGGAGGAGGAGGTCGTCCGGCGTATCGCCGGACGACGTACCTGCCGGCACGACAGCAGCCACACCTTCCACGTCGAGTACAAGAAGCCCAAGGCCGAGGGCGTCTGCGACGAGTGCGGCGGCGAGCTCTACCAGCGCGACGACGACACCGAGGAGACGGTCCGGCGGCGGCTGGAGGTCTACCACCGCGAGACCGAGCCGATCATCGACTACTACCGGTCGCAGGATCTGGTGATCACGATCTCCGCGCTGGGGCCGGTGGCCGAGGTCACCGAGCGCTCGATGGAAGCGCTGCGGGACCGCGACAAGGACGACAGCAAGTAATCCGTACGCAGTGTGAACCGGCCGCGATGCCCGTACAGGCATCGCGGCCGTACCGTTGAACGCAGGGCCCGAGGCCGGTTAGAGGAGGGCGTAAGCCGATGGTCGAGATCAAGAACCCCGAGCAGATCGCGAAGATGCGGGCGGCGGGACTTGTCGTCGCGGCCATCCACGAGGCGACCCGCGAGGTGGCCGTCCCCGGCGCCACCACCAAGGACCTGGACGACGCGGCCCGCAAGGTCCTCGCCGACCACGGCGCGAAGTCGAACTTCCTCGGCTACGGCGGCTTCCCCGCGACCATCTGCACCTCGGTCAACGACGTGGTCGTCCACGGCATCCCCGACACGGTGACCGTCCTCAAGGACGGCGACATCATCTCCGTCGACTGCGGTGCCGTCGTGGACGGCTGGCACGGCGACGCCGCGTACACCGCCTTCGTCGGCACCGGTCACGCGCCGGAGCTGGTCGAGCTCAGCCGCGTCACCGAGGAGTCCATGTGGGCCGGCATCGCCGCCTTCCGCAAGGGCGACCGGCTCGTCGACATCTCCCGCGCCATCGAGGGCTACATCCGCCGCCAGCCCAAGCCCGGCGGCGGCAAGTACGGCATCATCGAGGAGTACGGCGGCCACGGCATCGGCACCGAGATGCACATGGACCCCCACCTCCTGAACTACGTCAACCGCAAGCGCGGGCGCGGCATCAAGCTGGTGCCCGGCGTCTGCCTGGCCATCGAGCCGATGGTGAGCCTCGGCACACCGCTGACCCACGTCCTCGAGGACGAGTGGACCGTCAAGACGAACGACGGGACCTGGTCCTCCCACTGGGAGCACTCCATCGCCCTGACGGAAGACGGCCCCCTGGTCCTCACCGCCGTGGACGGCGGCAAGGCGAAGCTCGCCGAGTACGGGGTTACGGCGGC